>OGFV01000268.1_pt1 | contig 22169 bp, 14 predicted proteins | sample 1571131 | NCBI WGS metagenome assembly OGFV01 (sample SAMEA2582044, study PRJEB24529) | metagenome | biome: Human gut stool | place: China | collected 2011
AACATAGTGTGCAGAACTGCCTGTAGCTTATATATGTCGTCCGTTCGTCAATATAAATAATATAAATCCACTGTGCTAAACAACAAAATTTTTAAAGAAGTTCCTTAAGCAGCTTATTAACCATACCCGGATTAGCCTTACCCTGCATAGCTTTCATAGTCTGGCCTACAAGGAATCCGATAGCTTTCTCCTTGCCTGCTCTGTAATCAGCTACAGACTGTGGATTATCAGCTATAACCTTCTCAACTGTTGCCTTAAGTGCACCTTCGTCATTAACCTGCTTAAGTCCATTCTCCTCAATATACTTATCTGGATTAATATCCTCGTCAAATATCTTCTCGAATATCTCCTTAGCAACATTACTGTTAATAGCGCCCTCATCTGCAAGCTCAATAATTCTTGCAAGACTCTTAGGTGAGAATGTGATATCCTCAGGATCCATATTCTTTTCCTTTAAAATACGCATAGTCTCTGTAATAAGCCAGTTAGATACTTTCTTTGGCTTATTGCATAAGGCTGTTGTTTCTTCAAATATATCAGCAAGCTTCTTAGAATCAGTAATCATATTGATATCATAATCAGGAATTCCGAACTCTTCCTTATAGCGAAGCATTTTCTCATCCTTAAACTCTGGCTGAGCTTCCCTGATAGTATCAAGCCATTCTTCGCTTATGTGGATTGGTACAAGGTCTGGATCAGGGAAATATCTATAATCCTGTGCATCCTCTTTAGAACGCATAGCATATGAATATTCCTTATCATCATTCCATCTTCTTGTTTCCTGAACAACCTGTCCACCAGCTTCAATTATATCTATCTGTCTTGCTGTTTCAGCCTCAATAGCTCTCTGAATAGCTGAAAATGAGTTAAGATTCTTAGTTTCTGTTCTTGTACCAAACTCTGTACTGCCTTTTTCTCTTACAGAAAGATTGACATCAGCTCTCATAGAACCTTCCTGAAGCTTACAATCAGATGCTCCAAGATACTGGATAGTATTTCTTAACTTAGTAAGATAAGCAATAACCTCTTCTGCATTTCTCATATCTGGCTCAGATACGATTTCTATAAGAGGCACACCTGAACGATTATAGTCAACATAGGATACATCCTCCCACTCATCGTGTATAAGCTTACCTGCATCCTCTTCCATATGAATCTCGTGAATTCTTATAGACTTCTCTGTTCCATCTTCAAGCTTTACGTCTACATGTCCATCACGGCATATAGGCAGATATAACTGTGATATCTGATAATTCTGTGGATTATCAGGATAGAAATAATTCTTTCTATCAAACTTGCAGTCTCTTGTTATAGAGCAGTTAGTTGCAAGACCAACCGCCATAGCATACTCTACTACCTTCTTGTTAAGAACTGGAAGAGAGCCTGGCATACCTGTACAAACAGGGCATGTGTGTGTATTAGGTGCTCCACCAAATGCTGTTGAGCAGCCACAGAATATCTTAGTCTTTGTAGCAAGCTCAACGTGAACTTCAAGACCAATAACTACTTCATAATCTTTCATTGCCTGACCTCCTCCTTATTCAAATCTTCCTCGTGCCTGCTCATATGAATATGCAGCACGGATTATATTATTTTCCTTAAAGCAGTCGCCTATAAGCTGTACACCTATTGGAAGTCCCTTAGAGTCCTTTCCACAAGGTACACTTATTCCTGGAAGACCTGCAAGATTAACTGATATTGTATATATATCACCAAGATACATCTTGATAGGGTCTGCTAAAGATGAGCCTATCTTAGGCGCAGTTGTTGGTGCAACAGGTCCAAGTATTACATCATACTTTGCAAATGCTTCATCAAAGGCTTTCTTAATAAGAGCCTTTACTCTTAATGCTTTTAAATAGTAGGCATCATAATAACCTGAGCTGAGTACGAATGAACCAAGCATTATTCTTCTCTTAACCTCAGGTCCAAAGCCCTCTGAACGTGTCTTCTTATACATATTGTGAAGACCTTCATACTCACTTGTCCTGTAACCATACTTAACGCCATCGAAGCTCTCAAGGTTAGAGCTTGCCTCAGCGGCAGCTATTGTATAGTAGGTAGGTATAGCATACTCTACAAGGCTTAAGTCGAATTCTTCAACTATGGCACCCTTTTCTTCGAGCACCTTAGCTGCCGACATAACAGCTTCCTTAACCTCAGGATCAAGTCCATCGCCAAAGTAGTCTCTTGGAATACCTATCTTAAGTCCCTTAACATCATCTACTAAAGCCTTTGTAAATGCTGTATCTTCTCTCTTTACTGATGTAGAATCCTTATCATCCTTTGCTGCTATAACTTCCATAATAGTAGCACAGTCTGTTACATCCTTACATAATGGTCCTATCTGATCAAGTGATGAACCATAAGCTATAAGTCCATATCTTGAAACAGTACCATAAGTAGGCTTCATACCTACAACACCACAGTAAGATGCAGGCTGTCTTATAGAACCACCTGTATCTGAACCAAGCGCCGCAAAACACTCATTTGCTGCAACTGCTGCAGCTGAACCACCTGACGAACCACCAGGAACGTGCTCTGTATTTCTTGGATTCTTAGTTGCTCCGAATGCACTTGTTTCTGTTGTTGAGCCCATAGCGAACTCATCCATATTAGTCTTACCGATAATAACTGCACCTGCCTCCTGAAGTCTTATAACTGCTTCAGAAGAAAATGTTGGAACAAAGTTACCAAGTATTTTAGAAGAACATGTTGTAAGCATGCCTTCTGTGCACATATTATCCTTAATAGCAAAAGGTACACCAGCTAAAGGTCCTGTAAGCTTTCCAGCCTTGATATCCTCGTCAGCCTTAGCTGCTGCCTGTAATGCTTTTTCCTTGTCAAATGTCACATAGCAGTTAAGCTTGTCTTCAGACCTTTCAATCTGAGCAACAACAGCCTGCATAGCTTCTACCGCTGTCACTTCACCTGCCTTAATCTTTGCAGCAAGTTCAACGGCTGTACAATCTAATAAACTCATAGCATTTTTCCTTTCCTGCATATATTTTGTTATTGTACATAATATATTTCGTTATTATATATAACGCATTTTGTTATCGTACATAATATATTTCGTTATTGTAGCCATCATCTGCCTGACGTAAAACACAATAAAATACAGTATTATTACTCTACCGTCTTAGGAACTATAAATCCATATTCATTAGCCTCTGGTGCATTGGCAAGTGTATCCTTGCTTCCGTCACCATTAGTAACAACATCCTCCCTCATGACATTATTCACAGGGAATACGTGTGACATAGGCTCAACACCTGTTGTATCAAGCTCGCCAAGCTTATCTATATAATCAAGCATGCTTGCCATATCCTTCTTTGCATCCTCTTTTTCCGACTCAGAAAGCTCAAGCTTAGCAAGAATACCTACATATTCGATAGTTTCATCACTAATCACATTAGCCATAACATACCATCCTTTCTATCATGTCAGACAGGTTTGCGCCCTCACGCGCAAATCCTGTATGGAAAAAATCTTTGGTTTAAGGATTTTTTCAATTAATCTCTGACCTTAATATGAACCTCTCTTAACTGCTGTTCTGTTACCTCATTAGGTGCTCCACACATAAGATCCTGTGCTGTACCACTCATTGGGAATGGGATAACCTCACGGATATTCTCTTCATTTCTAAGGAGCATAATCATACGGTCAACACCTGGTGCCATACCTGCATGTGGTGGTGCACCGAACTGGAATGCGTTGTAAAGTGCTCCAAACTTAGCCTTAAGTACTTCTTCATCATATCCGGCAATTTCAAATGCCTTAACCATAATCTGCATATCATGGTTACGCACAGCACCTGATGATAATTCAACACCATTACATACGATATCATACTGGTAAGCAAGAATATCAAGCGGATCCATAGTATTAAGCGCTTCAAGACCACCCTGTGGCATAGAGAATGGATTGTGTGTAAAACCAATCTTCTTAGTTTCAGGATCTCTTTCAAACATAGGGAAATCATTTACATAACAGAATCTGTATGCATTTTTCTCTATTAAATCAAGGCGTGCGCCAAGCTCGTCACGAATCTGTCCTGCAAAGAATGCAGCTTTATCTTCCTTATCAGCGATAAAGAATATTGTATCACCTGCCTGAAGTCCTGCAAGCTCTCTGATCTCGCCCTTAAGCTCATCTGGGATAAACTTATCAATAGGTCCCTTATATGAAAGGTCTTCAAGAACCTCAAGGTAACCAAGTCCGCCCATACCGATTCCTGTAGCGAACTTAAGAAGCTTCTCATGCTGTCCCTTTGAAAGCTTAGCATGAACATTGATAGCTCTTACAGTCTTATTCTGGAATGGCTTGAATGTACATTTATTGAAGAAATCGGACAAATCTATAATTCTAAGTGGGTTTCTAAGGTCTGGCTTATCTGAACCAAACTCAAGCATAGCCTGCTTATAGCTTATGATTGGGTAAGGAGCCTGTGTTACAACTGAACCTTCTGGTGCAAACTTTGCAAATGTTTCTGTAAGCACTTCTTCACCAACTGCAAATACTTCTTCCTGAGTAGCAAAGCTCATCTCGAAATCAAGCTGATAGAACTCTCCTGGTGAACGGTCAGCTCTTGCATCTTCATCTCTGAAGCAAGGTGCTATCTGGAAATACTTATCAAAACCAGATACCATAAGAAGCTGCTTGTACTGCTGTGGTGCCTGTGGAAGTGCATAGAACTTACCCTTATACTTTCTTGATGGAACGATATAATCTCTAGCGCCTTCTGGTGATGAAGCACAAAGAATAGGTGTCTGGATTTCAAGGAAGCCCATATCTGTCATCTTCTGACGAAGGAATGATATAACCTTTGAACGGAATACCATATTATCCTTAACCTTAGGATTTCTTAAGTCTAAATATCTGTACTTAAGTCTTACATCTTCTCTTACTTCCTTAGATGTCTGGATTTCAAATGGAACCTGCTGGTAAACCTGTCCTAATACTGTAATCTTCTTAGCTTCAAGTTCAATAGTTCCTGATGGAATCTTAGGATTATATGTTTCCTCATCTCTCTGTTCCATAACACCATCGATACTGATACACTCTTCCTTCTTGATACCCTTTAAGAGTTCTGGTTCACGGATAACTACCTGTAATACTCCGTACATATCTCTTAAATCGATAAATGAAACTCCACCGTGGTCACGGATGTTCTCAACCCATCCTGATACCTTCATCTGCTTTCCAATGTCGTTTTCACTTACATTCTGTAATGTGACATCTCTGTAAATGTTTGCCATCTTATTAATAGCTCCTCTCTTATTGTTTTATATTGTTAATGTGTGTCTTATTGCAGCTGATAAATATATTGCTCCTGCTTTCTGCAAAGGCTGTAACGATGTGACTTAGTTGGCAATCGTTATCTGCACGCAAAAAACCCGGAATGCCTTACCAGCATTCCGGGACGAATAATACATAATTATCCGCGGTACCACCCGCATTGAACGAAATCTGCTTCTGAATAGCTGTCATCTAGAAACTTATCATCAATAACTTAACCACTCAGGCTTCTTATCATTCCTCTTTAAGTACTTAACGCGTACAACGTAATAACCTACATATATCACTTACCTGTCTATAACAGCTGCGTACATTCAGCATTATAAACATATTCCAGGGGCATTGATATAATTCAGATATTCAACTCCAGAGTGTTCCTCTTGACAATTCCCTGTGTATGCTTTCAGTCGGTGGCATCACTTTCCTGTCAGGTTCCATGAAAAGAAGTCTCTTTCCCAGTCTTTAATATATTCATATAGTTAAATAATAGCATATCCTTATGAATCATGTCAATCTATAACACAATTTTCTTTTGCAATTTTCTTTTATTAATTTTCTTTTGCGGGATTTAATCCTATACCTCATAATCAAGGCAGGATCTTACCGCTGTATATGGACGAACCTTTCCATCTGCTACAGCAACGTGGAGTGGATTAGTACTGTATGCCTTAAGTGCATCTGCATCTGTAAATGTTGTATCAAGCATAACATCAACTGTTGATGTTGGTAAGCCGTTAATATTAACCTTAACTTCTACCAGACCAGGAATCTTACCTGCAAGTCCTTCAAGGCCTTCCTTAATACCTTTCTTTACTTCTTCCTTTTCTGTATCTGTAAGCTCTTCCTTTAATTTCCACAATATAACATGTTTAACCATTCTTATTTGCTCCTTCTTTATCATTTATCTTCACTTTAGTTCACAGCCTTCTATATGCCTTGTTGTATCCAAGGCATATGTATATAACTGATTTATACAGCATTACACTCTATACACCCAGTTATCCTTTCTTGACTTGCACTGTGGCTTATCTCCATCTGCATATCCAAGTATACAATGTCCGATTCCTTCATAATCGCCTTCTATGCCAAGTGATTTAAGTATCTCTTTACCCTCTGCACTTTCAAACTCTTCCTTAGCTCTATGTATCCAGCAGCTATCTACGCCAAGTGCATGTGCTTCAAGCATAAGATTACCCATAACTAAAGAACCATCATATACGTATGTAGGCACACTCTTATCAGCCAGAACAACAAGTACAACCGGTGCACCATAAAATGGATCAAAGTCTTCTGGTTTACCCATAAATGCTGCATTCATCTTAGAAAGCTTATCTCTAAGTTCCTTATCAGTAACAGCGAGTATAACAGGTGACTGCCTGTTCATGCCTGTAGCTGCATATGTTCCAGCTTCAACTATCTTATCTATTACATCTGCAGGAACCATGTCACTTTTATACTTTCTTACGCTTCTTCTTGTCTTAATCATTTCCAACATATCACTCATAGTAATCTTCCTTTCCTTAGCTTCTATAGCTGCTATTCTAATTTCTTCTTAATTATATACCATCATTCACATATCTGTTACAAATATTTACAAACTTAATTGCATTTAACGATATAGACGGCATTAGTTTAAGAGGTTATTATCCCGTTATATGCAGCATTCCTATAAGCACAACTGCAGCCAGTCCATAATATGTAACAACTGCAACAAGGTCATTGATAGTTGTTATAAGTGGTCCTGAAGCTACTGCAGGATCTATCTTTATCTTATGGAAAAACATAGGTGTAAGCACTCCTATAAGGCTGGATATGAGCATAGCCAGCAGTAGTGATACTCCAACACAGCCTGATATAGCGAATGCGTAGTGCCATGGCTTGCCTTTTACAACCATAATATATATGCCAAGCAATACGAATGCCATAGAGCCTAACAACAGACCATTAGCAAAGCCTATACGCATTTCCTTTAAGACGAACTCTAACTTCTGTTTAGCTGATATATTTTCATCCATAAGCACCCTGATTGTAACAGCAAGTGACTGTGTTCCTACATTACCTGCCATATCAAGTATAAGTGACTGGAAGCATACTATAATTGCAAGCTGTGCTACTACATTTTCAAATATACCTACTACTGAGGATACTCCCATACCTAAGAACAGCAGCAATATAAGCCATGGAAGTCTTTTCTTCATGCTCTCAAAAAGTCCCTCTGTAAGATCATTCTCTTCTGTCAGACCGGCAAGCTTTGCATAGTCATCGCTCATCTCTTCATCTACTGCTTCTACAATATCTGAAGATGTAATAACACCTATTATTTCCTTATTCTCATTTAATACCGGGATTGAATCCTCACTGTAATCCTTTAATGCTTCTATACATTCACTCATCTTTTCATGAGCATATACATATGGATAAGATGTACTTATTATATCTTCGAGTTTCTGATACTCTCTTGCAACAATAAGATCCTTCAAATCTATTGCTCCATAATATATATTATTGTCATCAACCACATATATTGTATTTACGTTATCATTCTCTTCTGCCTGCGATACAAGCTCCTTCATTGCGCCCTTTATAGTCTGTCTGTTGCTTATACATATAAAGTTGGTAGTCATCTTGCTACCAATCTCATCATCATCATATGAATAAATCAGACATACGTCTTCCTTAGCATCCTTCTCCATATGAGCTATAAGGGCGTGTCTTTCTTCCTCAGACACATTATCAAGAATATCTACGGCATCATCTGCATCCATCTTTTCCAGAACATCTGCCGCCTCATCCTCACGATATGAGAATACCTCTGCGGTCCACTCAACACCAAGAATCTTATAAAGACGAATTCTGGTATCTTTATCAAGCAGTTTTACTGCATCAGCAATATCATTCTCATGATATTTTGACAATTTTTTACGGATTACCTCATCAGATCTGTTACTTTTAAGGATTCTTACTATATCTTTGCTATAATCCTTATGAATAACTACATTAGATAGAATCTTATTCATCATTATTCTCCTTTCACTATTAAAATGTTAAAAGAACAATGACAAAGATTAGAAAACAGGTAACTTTAACAGACTATTGCACACGTCCCTTTTAGAAACGCAGACAATAGCTTTGTCGGCTTATAATCTATGTCATTGCTTCCTATTTGAGGACTATCATGCCCGTCCATTATCGTCACCTCACTTTTTAATTTTATATAAACATTTTCATGCTTATTCAACTTTTTCATTTTATAATCTGGTCATTTATATGTCAACTTAAATCAACGTAAAATTTCCGGCTTTTGACCCTGGTATCATATATCGAAACTAAGGCATTAAAAAAGATGGCAGTTCATATCATTTTCAATAAACCGCCATCTTTTAAGCTCCTATATCTTCATATTTATCTTATTGTATTTTCATTATATATTCTTTTTTCTTCTTCGTGATAAAACACATATCATTCCTGAGCTTATAGCAAACAATAACCACACTGTGCCTGCTGCATGCATTGTATCTGATGTAGCAACGCTGTTATCTTTCGAATCTACAGATGTGTTATTATCAGGGATTACTGACTGGTTATTATCTTCAGTATTCTTTATTATATCCTTGTAGACAATCGCATATGTTGAAAATCTGTCTGTTTCAAATGTGATAGTATTATCATTTGCATTATAATCAACAGGCATATTTTCTGATTCTCCATTATGAATTCTTATTACACTATACTCTCTTTTTATAGATGCATCCTTATTGATAATATTTTCTGGAATTGCAACTTTAAGTTTTATAGCTGAATTCAATTCATGAACACTATTTTTATTACCATCTACATTCTTGTTAAGTACGATATCAAGTATGGTACCTATCTTTTCATCAGCTTTAAGCTTATTATCAATTAATTTCTTATCACTGTCAGTCACTTTATTTTCGATATTGTTTATATCTATTGTAACTTCTACTTTAACACCATTCTTGAATGCCTTAATTTCTTCTTCTGTAAAAACACTGTTAATTATTTCATTATTTGAACCCTCAATGGTCGTATCTGGTGTATCTTCTTTCTTTACAACTTCAACATTAATGCTTACATCTGCCTTAATCATAGGAATTATTGTAACATCTGTCTTATTTCCACATACTTTGCAATGATGTGACTTACTTCCAGTTTCTGTAGTTGTAGCTTCCTTATCAACTGTCCATTCGTCACTGTAATCGTGACCTAATGCTGCTACCTCTTCTGTCTTTGTTGCACTACATCTTGTACATGTGTATGTCTTCTCGCCAGCTTCAGTACATGTTGGTGCTTTTGTTTCTTTTCCTTCGCCCCACTCATGGCCTAATGCTTCGATAACAGTTACATCTGACTTGCTATCACAGCCTGGTCTTGTACAGTGATGTGACTTGCTTCCGGCTTCTTCGCAAGTTGCTTCTTTATCAACTGTCCATTCTTCACTATAAGCATGGTCAAGTGCTTCTATTGCTTCTGTCTTTGTTTCTCCACACACCTTACATGTATATACCTTTTCACCTGCTTCGGTGCATGTAGAATCTTTTGATATTTCTCCATCATTCCATACATGTTCTTTATGCACAAGTGGCAAATCATTATAAGATGTTCTTTCCCACTGTAATGTTGTAAGATCTTTTAACTTTCCAGCACCCGTATATGGCTGCACCTCTGTACTCAGGCTGTCTGCTGCATATAATACATAATCACTATATGGCAGTGCATTCTTGAATTCTTCTCTATCCTGAACAAGTGCTACCTCGCCTGCCTTATCTGTGTTAAGTGCTACCTTTAACTCTGCCTGCTTGCCATCAAGCATATATATAGAATTAAATGCATTGATATATCCGGCTGCACTGCTTCCATTACCACTTATAAGTGCATTAGTCATACCTGACATATAGCAGTTCTCAAGCAGCATATGTGCTCCACAGTTAGATGAAGCACCATTACTTACTATTTTCTGTGCATACTCTGAACCTGCTGTTTTTTCTATATCCTGACGATAATTCCTAAGATTCTGTGCATCCATAATACAATTATATACATGTGCTGTACCGAATCTTAATCTAGGCATTCTGTCCATAGAATCCTTATAGTAGTTATTAGCAAATGTTACTGTTATATTCTTAGATGATGTATCCTCATCGCTCTGTCCAAGAAGATGTGTTTTCTTCTGTCCATATGCATAATTACATATCTGTTCATGTGTCATTCCAGATTCAAGCAAATGCTTGTAATATGCATATCCATCCGGATTAGCTTTCATAGCATTCATCATATTATCAAAGAATGTTCCACCATCACTTGCTGGAAGGAATTCACACCATGATATTGTTATATTACTATAAGCTGATGGAGTCTTGATATCTATAACACCATCATATGCCTTATAAAAAGTACAATGGTCAATCCATATATTAGAACTACCCTTTTCTATAGTCATATAATCCCAGTCATTACGGTCATATCCACCACTTGTTTCATCGTCCCATTCCCAGAGTTCATCAAACTTAATGTTTCTTATAATTATGTTGTCAGAACCTGTTATATCTATACATGTATGTGTAATCTTAGCACCATTCTTAGAATAGATTGTAAGATTGCTCATACCTGCAAGCTTTAACATAGATACTCCTGAGCTGATAAGATCCGGATGTGTAATAGGATAATTCTTATGTGCAGTTATAAATGACTTATATTCTGAATACCCCTCAACTTCTTTATCGCCAAGTGCTATATCCGCTGTAAGCTCTATAACTGATGCACGTCCGCTTGCTTTGACACTCTTTATCGCATCTAAGAATTCTTTGGCACTTCCTGCCTTATAATAATTCTTTGACTCTTCAAGAAGATTACCGCCACCAGTTACACCGGCACTTGCTGCATAACCTTCAACATTATACTTGTAAAGACCAGTATCATCACCATCATTTTCATTGTATGTGTCTGATACATACTGTGTTGTAACATATTTCTGTTCTGCTTTAGTTGTTACATTTCCTGCATAGTTAATACCAACTGCACTAAATACTGAATAAGGATCCCATCCAAGATAATTAATCTTAATCATCTCATCTGCCTTTTTCTTAGATATCTGTGATCTGTTAGCATTAATAGCATATCCTGGTCCATAGCTTCCATATTCATAAAATCTTGCAGCCTTGGCTGAATTACCACTCATATCTGCATATGGATTAGCTGCATTTGCACGTAGAATTTTTCCCATATAACAGTCTATCCATGTTATATACGCATCTGCACCCCAAGGTCGTGCAAGATAATACTTATTGCCTGAGCATCCATCCTCTGAAAGAACCTGACACTTATAGAATGTAAGTCCATAAGCTGCATCTGCAGAAGTCTTAGGAGCACATACATAACCCGAATTCTTATTGGCATTATAACGGAATACAAGCTTACAATCGTTAAATAACGCTCTAGGCTCATTACCATATATAAAGTCTACATTACCTGCTATATAACACTTGTAGTAATACTGTGTACCCTTATTGGCACATAATGTATCCTGATAACCAAGTATTCTTACATTAATATAAGAAGCATTATCAGCATCACTGCTTAATGCATCTGCTGACTCATTGCTCTTAGTTCCATCTCCAAGATAGTTATATGTATTCTCGAACGTAAGATTCTCTGCCGTAAAGTTGTGTGCTGTGCTTTCAATACGTACTGCACAACGCTTATCCATGTCACCTCCGGCAAGTTCTTTAACATCATAATATATTCTTGTCTTTTCACTATCCTCTCCTATAAGAGAAATATATGGTGATGATACAACAAGATGTTCATTATAATCGCCTTCCTTAACAAGGATAACAACTCTTTTTGTATTAGCTTTATCAACTGAATTTACAGCTGCCTGAACTGTCTTATATGTAGGGATGCCATTAACTTGCTCTCCATCTGTTCCATCATATGCAGAATCTACCACTTTATCATAATTTGTCAGATATACATAATTAAAAGTTTCCCTGGTTACACTGCCATCTTTAGCCTTTATAAGCAGTTCAACATCATTTCTTCCTGCTGAAAGTGAAGCATCTGTAAATGCAAATGTGCCCTTTACAGCTACAGACTTTTCATCTACAACTGTTCCATTAATCTTTAATGTAACTGTTGACTGTTTTTCAACAACTCCTTCAAGTGTAAGCTTTCCGTCATATACTGTGTTGTATGATCTTCTTGTTATAGTAAGTCCTGCCGAAGAATCTTCATATGCATATTCTCCTGTATGTCCTGCACTTGGTACTGCCCATACAGAATCTGATGGATTACTATAATTATCAATCCTGCCATCTATGTGTGAGTATGCTATGACATAGTAATAATATGGCATCTCTGCTTCAACATCACTGTCTTCATAAGCACATTCGCTTATTGTTGCTATGAGCTTGGCATTATCACTTGTTTCATCATATGAATAACGATACAACTCATATGTATCTGCTCCATTAACCTTATCCCATGCAACATTAATCTTATCACTTGTTGATAATGTACTAAGCACTGGTTTATCAAGTGCTGGTCTTATATATACTTTATCTGACTCAACGTATGAATTAATCTCACCGTCAACGCCAAGCTTTCCGCTTACCCTGAACTTGTAATCGCCAGCTTCTTTTAATATATATCTGTATGAAGTATCTGTAAGTGCAGACTCAACCTTACTCCATGTACTTCCATTATCCTGTGACACTTCAAGTACATATAAGCCATCTCCGTCTGCCTCTACTTTATTAGTCCAGCTTACATCTATATATTCTCTTGTGTCTGAACCTATAGCTGTAACTGTATCTATTTCCGGTGCTGTTCCTTCTGCCTTGTAGCATTTATTCTGGTCATAAAGAACTTTTCCATCAGCGGCTTCATACTTCATATTCTTAATAGTCGCCTCAACTCCGGCTAATACAAAACCATAAGATACTGCAGTAGCAGCTTTATCTGTCTTAAACAGCTCTGTACTTGTATATTTGTACACTAACTGTTGTTCTGTCTGTCCTTTTGGTGTAACAGATATAGCCAGACCCTCGTCTGTCTTTACCATCTCAAAATGCACCATTGTACCAACAGCTACAGTTCCTGATAATGCACTTCCTGCACCAACTGGTTCACTTGTTCCTTTGTAATATATCTGCTTTAATTCTGTTGACTTTCTTATACCAGCTGTAGCTATCATGCTGCCATCATAAGCACCAAAGAATAATCCGTTGCTTGAGCTGTTTCCACATGAATTAATAATTATATCTGCTGATAATTTATTAATATCTGCTGTTTCTTCAAAACCATAGTAACTTACTGTTGAACTTATATTAGTTTTATCTGCTGAAAGTGTACCACCTGTCTGTGTCAGCTTAAGCCTCTGTCCTTCCGGCTGTACTACAAGACTATCTGTGCTGCCTGTTATAACTGGCATCTTTGGCTGCTTGACATATTCAACTTCCTTGGCATCGTATACTACTGATATTGACTTGATATAGGCATCTCCTCCTGTAGATACTATCTCTACTGTACCTGCCTCCTTAGAATCATATCTGTAAGATGAAACTGCTGTTGTTGTACTCGCTGCTTCTCCACCTATTGTATACAAAGCATACATACCACTATATGCTTCTACAGATACCGTACATCTTCCAGTTACAGGAACTACTATCTTCGTCCCACCATTAAACTGCGCTTTATCACCAGATGCAGCCAGCTTTCCTGTACTTGCATCAATATAAAGTCCATTATAATATCCGGTATTATTTTGTATTGTCTTATTAAAATAATCACCAGAACCAGACACGAAAGACCAGCTTGTTATCTGCTCGAATATAACTTTCTGTGTCACTTCACCTGATTTAACTGTTATATCTGCTCCTGACTTAAGCTTATATGGCTGTGCTATGAAATCACCACCAATAGTAAGTGTATAAGAGCCTTCTCTAAGCCTTATATTATCCTTTGAATCAAAGCTATATGTATATCTGCTGTTATCTTTGTTAGTATATGTATATATTATATTCTTTCCTGTAAGATCCGGTTTATCTGGAAGATTAAGTGTAACAGCATATGTTGGCTTAAGACCTGCTGTTATGTCTAATACTCCGTCTTCTGTATAGCTTACTCCACTATGTGCTGATGTTATCTCATAATCATCCGCTCCTGTGAGTACTACATTATATGTCACTCCCTTTTCAACTCTTGCAGAATATGACTTCTTATCAGCTGCCATAACGACCTCTGGTACATATTCTGTATCAGCATCTGTTAAAAATGATACTCCAAGCTGTGACACATCGTATTCATCTGTAATACCTGTTATATTACCAGTTACCATCTTAGTTGAAAGCTTCATGATTGTAATATCTGCTGTCACCTGACCTGAAGCTTCCTTGCTAACCTTTACCGATGTTATACCACTAGTTATAATATAAGCAGGATTACTTATAGAAAGCTCATATTCCATCTCTTCATCTTCTACTGGAACCTCAACTGAGTACATGTTATCTGATATAATACCAGAATACTGCAGACCTGTAGTCTTATTAACTGCAACTACACTTGTTCCATCAGGAATAGCTGATGAGGATGTGATAGTTCCTTTGATTGATGTCTTTTCAAGTTCTTCGCATTGTATTGAGAGGGACTGAAGATAATTCTTTGCAACGTTAGATATAACTGTAATCTCTCCCTCTGCACCTGAAAGATAACATGTTATTTCAATCTTTCTATAATTATCATCGTACTTTTCATTACTTGTACATTTTTTATATAACAGATTAGAATTGTCATTAATACTTATCATACTGTCTGTTAATATATCTTCTGTAGTTGTTCCTGTATAATTCTTACTAAGAAGAAGAGTTATTACGGCTTTATCTCCTACTACAGGAACATTAATTTCAACACCTTTATTTAATTGAATTCTTGAATAACTACTATCAAGTTTAAATGCAGCTCCATTTTCTTTTGATGCATCAATATATAATACATCACCATCTTTATTAGTATACTTACCCGTTTTATTATATATCTGTGTGTTTGAACCACTATCAGATATAGTTCCATTACTATAGTTCCACTCTGCTGAAATTGTCTTCCCTGTTTCAAACCCGCTAAGCTTATCAGCAGAAAATGCTGCTGATGTTGTTGCAGTACTTGTAGATGAATCTATCTTGATACTATTAAAATATGTATTCAGCTTTAATTTTACAGATACTTCTGTTACACCTTTATTAACCACACCCTTGATAATATATGACTTATAACTGGTAGTAGTATCGGTAGTAAATACATAATCACTCATTCCAGCAATTTCAATGTTATCATTAGTCAATTCATTATATGACTGAATAGTTATTGTACATGTTCTTGCATTTTCAACAAGAGGAAATGTCAATACTAAATCTGTATTAACCTGAAAATCCTGGTTTCTGTTAGTGATTTTAGCACTCGTTGCATCTAATATTAATTCATCATTATTAGAATTAACTAAGGTTCCTTTTGCTTTATTTAACTCAGAAACTGTATTCTCGCTATCTCCTTCCTTATACATCTTATCACTCATTGACCATGATGCACTTGAATTCTCAGCTGCCTTTGCCTTAACAGCAAACAGCCCATCTGGTATAGAAATTCCCGACAAGATTAAAGCAACAGCCATAATCACAGCCGATATTCTCTTAAACCATCCTTTCTTCCTTACTGATTTCTTCATGTTTTCTCCCTTTCCCGGCATAAAATACTATGATGTAACACTATTAACAAGAGATAGTGTGAAAAATAAGATTTTTGATTGTTCTAATACATGTCATACTCTATGTTAATCTTACACAAAAAAATGCCTCATATTTTTATTTAAGAATACAACCTGCACTATTTTTACACCACCAAATTTTTTTTATTTTATATATCAACTACAGATTTTTTCATCTTTTATTTGTCTTTTTTTTAGTACATAAGTACTATATTATATAACTATCTACACATCATAATCAATTACATGAAAATCAATCTAACTACAAAAACACCATGAAAGCCTTTTAACTTTCATGGTGTTTTATATTAGGAAAAAAGTTTATATAAATGTGATGTGATTCACATTTGTACCAGGTGAACTACCCATTGTCTTAAGCCAATGGGCTTCCTGCTTCAATCGACCTCGTTACCTACTATCTCCACAGGCGTTAATTCGGACAGTCCCTGCCCTATTTATTATTTTTTCTTATGCTATTTGTCTCAATCCTTCTGCAAGTATATTTTTTGCAGCATTGATATCCCTATCATGTCCTGCTCCGCATTTCGGACATATCCATGTCCTCACTGACAAATCTTTTGTATCTGGATTCTGATACCCACAAACAGAACACAACTGACTGCTGGCATAAAATGTATCTATTTTGATGTATTTCCTGCCATTCCATTTTGCCTTATACTCTAACTGTCTTGTCAGCTCATACCATGATACATCGCTTATGGCTTTTGCCAGATGATGATTTTTTACCATGTTTTTTATCTGTAAATTTTCTGAAACTATCACTTGGTTTTCGCTGATAATCTCATGTGAAACTTTATGCAGATAATCTTTTCTGGTATTTCTTATTTTCTCATGGCATAATGCTATCTTTTTCTTTGTTTTATAATAGTTTTTACTTCTCTTTTCTTTATGTGACAGCTGCCTTTGTAGCTTTACGAGCTGTTTCTCGTATTTTCTTATAATTTTTAGATTCTCATATATCTTTCCATCAGAAGTAATGCATAAATCTTTGATTCCTAAGTCTATTCCTATACTATTAGTTGTATGTACCAACTCCTTATGCTCAGTTTCCACAAGTATTGACACATAATATTTTTCACTGGGAAGCTGTGAAACAGTCGCCGACTTAATCTGCCCACTATATCCCCTGTGCAACCTTGCTTTTACCGCTTTTAATTTTGGCAATTTTATCTTCCCTGTCTCAAAATCTACCGCAATATTTCCATTTGTGAAGTTTGTTGTGTATGATTTATGGTTATCGTGTTTGCTCTTGAATTTCGGATATCCTGCATGTTCCTTAAAGAATTTTTGATATGCAGCGTCCATGTTATAGATTGCGTTGGTCAGAGCAAATTTATCTACTTCTTTTAACCATTCATAGTCTTTCTTTAATTCTCTGTTACAGTAATTATTACAGTCAGTTTTACTAACTGATTTTTTCTCTTTCTCATATACTTTTTTCCGGTATGCCAGTGTCTGATTATACACAAAACGGCAACAGCCAAATGTTTTTGCAATCTGAATTCTTTGTTCGCTATTAGGATATATCCTGTATTTATATGCTTTTAACACCCACTGTCGCCACCTTTCTACCCTTGATTTTCTATATATTTTCTCAACATCTCTTCTGAAACATTTCCTACACTGCAGACAAAATATCCGTCTGTCCAAAAAGTATGTTCTTTCCAGAAATGTTTTCGTAGATAATCCGGATATCTTTTCCAAATATGATATGTTGTATAACTCTTCATCAGATTTACTATTTTACTGATAGACATTGTTGGGTCTGTTTCTATCATATAATGAATATGGGTCTACATTCCATTTCGGTCGGGTCATAGCAGATGTCCACTGGACATCTTTCCCCTTTATCTGTCTACATATATCTAATAATGATTTTATGCTTTTGACATATCTCACAAGAAAACTGCTTTATATCATCTGATATCTGTTTTGACACCAGCAATTTCTTTCTATATTTGCATACGAAAATAATATGATACTGTAACAAATACTTGTGTCTGTTTTTTGATTTCCATAACTCAAGTATAACATAAACCACCACTTTCGGCTACCTTAACCCACCGTCTAAAGCCAGTGGGATTGCGGTAGCCCTATTTCAACAAATCAACTTTATCTGATAATCATTATCCAGCACTATACAAGACCAAGTATATGTGGAAGGAACATTGATATCTGAGGAATATATGTTACAAGTAACAATGCTATAAGGATTACTCCGAAGTAAGGAAGCAGTGTCTTTATAACGCTCTCGATTGTCGTTCCACCAACACGGCAGCCTGTAAAGAGGATTGTACCTACAGGAGGTGTTATTGTACCAATAGATAAGTTGAAGCATAGTAATATACCAAAGTGGATAGCATCCATGCCAAGTGACTTACAGATTGGTAAAAGGATAGGCGTAAATATAAGTATTGCTGGTGTTACATCCATAAATGTACCTACTACAAGTAATAATACATTTATAAGAAGTAATATAAGGAACTTATTAGTTGTAAGACCAAGTATTGCCTTAGCTATCATATCTGGAATTCCTGTAAATGCCATAGCCCATGACATAATAGATGAAAGACCTATCATGAATGTGATAATACCTGTTGTCTTAGCTGCTTCAAGGACAATTCTAGGAATATCCTTAATCTTAAATGCTCTGTATATAAGTGATAATACCGTTGCATACACTACTGCAATAGCAGAACCCTCTGTTGCTGTAAAGATACCTCCAAGGATACCTCCGATTACGATTACGATAAGTAAAAGACTTGGTATTGCCTGCCATAAAGTCTTAAGGGCAACCTTAAGCGGTACTCTTGATTCTGCCTGATATCCACGCTTTTTAGCCATGATACCTGCAAGCACCATAACTGCACCACCCCAGAGAATACCTGGAATATAACCTGCCATAAAAAGTGCTGCTATAGAAACACTGCCTGCAACGCTTGAATAAACGATCATAGTGTTACTTGGTGGGATAAGCATACCTACTGGAGCAGATGCTACGTTAACTGCTGTACTATAGTTCTTATCATATCCTTCCTTTTCTTCAAGTGGTCCGATTGTACCACCCATGGCAGCGGCTGCTGCTGCACCTGAGCCTGAGATTGCTCCGAATAACATATTAGCTACTACATTTGACTGTGCAAGTGCACCAGGCATACGTCCACTAATTACCTTTGCACAGTTTACAAGTCTCTGTGCTATGCCACCATTATTCATTATGTTACCTGCAAGAATGAAAAATGGAATAGCTATAAGTGAAAACGAGTTAGAACCCGCGAATATTCTCTGTGCTGATGTTGCGAAAGAAACATCTGCTGGAATCATACATATCATTGAAACTGCTGATGACATACCTATGGCTACACCGATTGGAGCACCGATAACAAGCAGTACTACCAGTATTGTAACCATTACTAAGGCTACCTGTAATGCTATACTCATATTTACCTCCTATTCTGCCTTCTTCTTAAGCTCAAGACCGATATTATATATGCTGTAGAATATAATAATCACGCCACATATTGGAATTATAGAATATATAATACCTGTTGGAATATGTAAGATTGAATCGTACTGTACGAAATTCATCTGTGTAATCTTGAAGCCGCCGAATACCATTATAAGTCCTGCAAACACTATAGTTACACACTCAATTATAATGTTTACCACTGTCTTTGCTTTTCCTGGAAGCTTATCCTTTAAAACTGCTATATTGATATGTTCTCTCTGTCCAAACATATAAGTTGCAGATATAATTATCAACCATACGAATGAATATCTTGTAAGAATCTCTGTCACACTGCTTGGTGAAGAGAAGATATATCTTGCAACTACCTGGTAAGTTACCATAAGCACCATCATAATAAATATGAATACGCTTGCATACGAAGTTATCTTATCTAGTATATTCTTAACTATTTTCATATAAGTACACCTCCTCATTAATCCTGATTACGTAGAGCTTCTACCTTATTATATATATCCTTTGTCATATCTGACTGGTTAGCGATACTATCAAGTAATGGCTGACATTTTTCCCTGAATTCGTTAGTATCAGGATATACAAAGATTGCTCCATGGGCTTCTGCTTCTTCCTTGCCCTTTTCGACAGCATCCTTAAATGTATCAAACTCATAATCTGTTGATTCCATGACAAGCTGGTCGAATATTTTTCTATCCTCTGCTGATAAACTATCAAGGAAGTTAGTACTTGCTACTACTACATCTGGATGTACAATATGTCTTGTATATGAATAATACTTAGCCACTTCATAATGCTTGAAATCTGAATATACAAGTTCACTGTTTTCACCTGCATCTATAACACCCTGCTGAAGTGCTGTATATACCTCTGACTGAGACATTGCTGTACCTGTACCACCCATATACTTAACCATGTTAAGATATGTTGTACTATCATTAACTCTGACGATCATACCCTTAAGATCCTCTGCTGAGTTAATAGGCTTGGCTGCATATATATTTCTCTCACCAGCTGTATATATTGTAAGAACCTCAAAATTATACTTTCTTGTTGACTTAAAAAGATCTGTAAACACACCAGCTTCTGTTGCTCTTCTTAAGTGATCCATATCCTTATAAAGATAAGGGGCACCTACGATAGCAAAATCAGAATCATATCCTTCTGGAACTGAACAGGGTACGATAGCCATATCAAGAGCTCCTGTTCTTATAAACTCTGCCATGGAACCCTGCTCGCCAAGTACACCATTGGCATATATAGTCATCTTGTATCTTCCATTAGTCGCCTTTTCGAACTTTTCACCAAGTTCCTTCATAGCTTTATACTGTGGATGATTCTCATTCTGGTTAAATGCTACTCTTATAATCTTTACTTCCTGACCGTCTGCACTGTCAGTTGAACATCCTGTAAGTGTAAGACTAGCCAGCATTGTTATGCATAATACTAATGCTATTATTTTCTTGCCCATAAATTCCTCCATATCTGATACATTTCAACCGTCAGTCATAAACCCTGATAAACAACTGACAGCTTTGCTCTAATGCATCTGCCTGATTACTTTAAAAGCTCTAAGCTTACCTTGACTACAACCTTTCTTACTTCCATAGGTTCTCCATCTGCAACCTGTGGTCTGTGTACATCTGTTGGAAAGAATACACAGAAACATCCTGGTGTTGAGGTGATAAAGCCTTCATTTTCTACCTTCTTGTAGAATATAAGATCTCTTTCATCGAATCTTTCATCCACCTCATAATTTCCTGTATCTGGTGTAAAGCCTAACTTTTCTCTTCCTGTTACAAGGAACTGGACATCTAAGTACTTTTCGTGAACCTCTGGTTTTCTATCACTTACTGGTTCTGTCATAGCATCGAATACCTGTGCATATAACAGTTTACCTTCTATTTCATATACACCTGTTTGCATTTTAGTAAAATCATTGCTCTTTAAATATTCTATAGCTCTCTGTACTGCCTTTGGATAATTAGAATAATCATCCTGTGTGTGAATTGATGAAAATATCATCTCTGCTCCCTTCTGTCTGCCTTTCACATGCAGACATTTCGTATTTAATTCAGTATTCAATCCAGTAATGACTCTTTAAATGCTTATTTACTGGACATTGTTTTTACTTTTATTCTCCATAGCATGAACCATATTAACTATCATTTTATGCGAAGGAACCGGAATTCCAAGTCTGTCTCCTGCCTTCACAACTGCACCACTTATTGTATTAACCTCTGTAAGTCTTCCTGCCTTTAAGTCTGCATATATAGAAGTCCTTCCTTCTGGCGAGTTGATAGATGTATTTCTTACTCTCTCAATCATCTCATCTTCATCAAACTCAAGTCCCATAGCCTTTGCTACCTGCATTGCTTCTTTTATAAGTGCAACTGTCATATTCCATGCATATTTATCCTCTGCGATGAAGCCGATAGGCACCTGTAGCACTCCTGTTAATGCACTAAGTGAGACATTCGTAAAAAGCTTATCCCATATAAGCTGCTGTATGTTACTGTAAATGTGTGTATCAAAACCACATCCATCAAAACATTCCTTTACTTTATCAAGCATACCCTTCTTATCTTCTAC
>OGFV01000271.1_pt1 | contig 21997 bp, 16 predicted proteins | sample 1571131 | NCBI WGS metagenome assembly OGFV01 (sample SAMEA2582044, study PRJEB24529) | metagenome | biome: Human gut stool | place: China | collected 2011
TCCAGGTAGTGGAAGTGGATTTAATGCTAATATAGAAGTGGGTAACAAGGCTATGACTGAGGTACTTACACTTCTTAGTGATATTGCAATACTTAACAATCAGGATTATGTGTTTGCAAGGAAAGCGATGAATGTTGATGAAATAAAGTCAGCAGTAGAAAAAGGAAATGATTTTATTGTAAAATCGCAGATCAGCAACAACAATAAAAAGTCTGGCTGGGCAACACAGTATGACAAGTCTGGAAATGTAACTATGGGACATACATATGAAAGAGAGTCTGTCAGTTCTTATACAACAAAGGATGTTATCGACTATCTTATGACTATACATAATCCTTCACAGGATATTAAGGATGCTGTTGAAAGTGCATACAGCTGGCTTAAGGATGTTAAAATAGCTGATAAAGAGCAGAAAGTTGTAAAAGATACATCTATGAATAATGGCTTTGATGTATATCTTGTTGATGGCAGCGGAACATGGGCTTCTAATTATGTATATGATAAAGCCACTGATTCTTACAGACCTTTGTATTCAGATGTGGATCCAACAAGGGCAGACCAGAAGTATGTAAATGTATATGAGCTTTACAATCTTGATGGTAACAGTGTTGGAAATAATAAGATTAACAATAAGGATTTGATTCTTTATTCAACAAGAACAACAGTTTCTTACTATGATAATAATCTTGCAGATGAGCTTATTGCAACAGGATATGATGAGTGGAAGAGTTATCTTGCTAATGGTTTCCCTGAAATACCTAAGGATCCAGCAGATTCACCTGATAATAATGGTGGTTCAGATAATGGAAATAATGCAGATAATTCACAGAATAAGGATACACCACAGACTCCATCAGAATCAGGAAATGCAGAAGTATCAGATAACAATACAAAGACAGGTGATAAGGCACCAGTTGGCTTATTAGCAGCTGTACTTGCAGTATCTGGCGGATTAGCAGGTATAAGTGTATATGCAGTAAGAGAGTCTAAAAAAAGAGGCTTAATAAAAAAATAAAATGATGTCAGTCTGAACTTTCAGAGGATAGTAAAGAAACTTATTAATCCATAGGCATTGTAAAAAAAGAGTTTGTATTAATGGGAAACTGTTATATACAAACTCTTTTTCAGTTATTTGTGATTAATAAGAGATACTTTCGGCATCTTTTGTCTATGAAATAGTGGTATAATTTTATAAATACATAGAAAGGATTTGCGCAAAGAAGCAGCGCAAGAATGGAGATTATTATGGAGAATTTACATATAAGCAGTAATAAAAAATATCTTATGAAAGGGGATAAGCCATTTTTCTGGCTTGGAGACACAGCGTGGATGCTATTTACCAATATATCTTATGATGAAGCTTATACATATTTAAAAAACAGGGCAGATAAAGGTTTTAATGTTATTCAGGCAGTGCTTATTTATTCGGTTGATACACCAGAAGCATTAAAAACTGTTAATCGTATGTGCTGTAAAAATACGGCTGTTGACACTAATAAGTACTGGCATAATATTGATATGGTTATAAAGCTTGCAGAAGAGCTTGGGTTATATATGGCACTTCTTCCATGCTGGGGAAGTATTGTAAAGGAGAACATTCTGAATATGGAAAATGTTCTTACATATGCAAAGTTTCTTACTGACCGTTATAAAGACTATTCTAATATAATATGGGTGCTCGGCGGTGATGTTAAAGCAGAGGCTTATAAGGATATATATACATTGATGGGTACATATTTTAAAGAGCATATGCCAGATAAGCTTGTTACATTTCATCCTTTTGGAAGATGCTCTTCAACAACATGGTTTGCAGATGATGACTGGCTTGACTTTAATATGTTCCAGTCAGGACATAGAAGATACGACCAGTGCAGTCTTGGTGCGTGGGATGATACTGGGGCTGATAATACATCATATTATGGTGAGGATAACTGGAAATATGTGTTACATGACAGACAATTAAGTGACAAGCCAGTGCTTGACGGAGAGCCTTCTTATGAGTGGATTATACAGGGACTTCACGATAACAGAGAACCTTACTGGAGGGCAAAGGATGTAAGAAGATATGCGTATTGGTCAGTGCTTGCAGGAGCGTGTGGACATACTTATGGTGATAATGCAGTTATGCAGTTTCATAAGAATGGTGATGATGGAGTGAATTATGGCGTTGTATGTGAGTGGGAGGAAGCACTTCATCACGAGGGTGCAGGTGAAATGCTTCATCTTAAGAAGCTTATGGAGTCCGTTGATTTTACCAGTGGAAAGATGGCAGACGAGCTTCTTCTTAGTGGACAGAAAGAGAAATATGAGCGTATCAGTGTATTTGCAGGCAGTGATTATGTTATAGCGTATGACTATAGCTGTAGTGAATTTACTCTTGATATATCAGGATACAAAGGTAAATCTATGTATTGGATGAGCCCGGTTACAGGTATATATAGTTATATTGGAAAATGCGTGGGTGATACATTTACGGCGCGAAGAACTGAGAGATATGAGGAGGATAATGCGGACAGGGTATTGGTTATATCGTAGAATTGTTAAACGATTATTTAAGTGTTTAGAAATTATATAACGATTCAATACAAATATTATATGTGAGGAATAAGAAGATGAATAAGACGGACATTATTAACAGGCTTAATGTAGTAAAAAAATACAATCCACATTTAAGTAATGCGGATGCAAAGTCACCACTGACAGTTGGTAATGGCAGGTTTTGTTTCACGGCAGATGTTACAGGAATGCAGACACTTTATGAGGAGTATAGCATCGAAACTCCTTTGTGTACTATGGCAGAGTGGGCGTGGCACACTTATCCTGGACATCGCTATACTATGGATGATGTGTTTATGACTGAATATGATTTCCTTGGGAGAAAAGTGTCATATCCACGTGTAAAATATGAAGGAAATGAGGCAGCCTACGACTGGGTACGAATGAATCCACACAAGTTTAATCTTGCAAGGATTGCATTGTCAGTTGATGGTACATATCTGACTTCTGATATGTTATCAGATATAAACCAGACCCTTGATATAACAACAGGCGTGTTAAAAAGTGATTTTATAGTAAGCTATGCTTCGCATGAGTATAAGGTAAGCGTTGAAACAGTATGTAATAATAAGTCAGATACTGTGGCTTTTAGGGTGGAGTCTGATCTCTTGAATAAAGGGCTTTGTGTGGATACACATTTTCCGTATGCTTCATGTGATATAACGGGTTCTGACTGGTTGGATGATAAAATTCATTATGATGAGGTTGTGGGAATATCAGAAGAAAAATATGCTGATGAAGCTGCTGATACATCAGATAAAATATTCAAATATAGCAATACATCTTATATAGATAATAATATATATAAGATAAAAAGACAGATAGATGATACTCATTATTCAGTTTATATAAAGACTAACGGACAATTGGAAAAGGCAGACAAACATAGATATCGTATAAATAAGGCAGATAGTGACAATGTTCTTTATCTATGCGTTGGGTTTGAGGATGAAGATGGAATATATGCCAGTATATATAATAATGTTCAAAGTAATATGTGTGTAGATAATAACAAGGCTAATGCAGATAATGAGTGTGCTGCAGATACATTTGCAGCAATAAAAGAAAATGTATATACATTCTGGCATAATTACTGGAGCAGCGGAAAGTTTCTCTACCATGAAAATGAAGAACTTATGAGAAGAGTTATATTATCGCAATATCTTCTTATAGTTAATGACAGTGGTTATATACCACCAGCAGAAACAGGCCTTACATGTAACAGCTGGTATGGAAAAGCACATCTTGAGATGCATTACTGGCATATGGCGTGGGCTGCTTTGTGGGGACACCCAGAGCTTCTTGAAAAAAGCTTTGACTGGTATATAAGCATACTTCCAGAAGCTAAAAAAAATGCAGCAAGAAATGGTTATAGGGGTGCAAGGTGGACGAAGATGGTATCATATACAGGAAAGGATTGTCCATCAAAGATTGCACCACTGCTTATATGGCAGCAACCTCATATAATAAATATGCTGCAAATGGTGCTGGATTGTTATAATAACGACGTGCATTTTGAGAAAAAAACAGACAAATATATGCATAAGTACTGGATTCTGGTGCAAGAGACTGCTGAATTCATGGAAGATTATCTTGTATATGATATTGCTTCAGATACATTTAACATAGAAGCACCTGTCATACCAGTACAGGAAAGACATCTTCCAGAGGATACAAGAAATCCTGTGTTTGAGCTTGCATACTTTAGATACGGCTTAAAGATAGCGGCAGAGTGGGCTGATAAGCTGGGATATGTAACATTTTCAGAGAAATGGAACAATATAGCAGACAGAATAGCACCACTTCCGGTTTATGATGGCTTATACATATCACAAGAGAATTGTACGGATACATATGTTAACAAGGCTATTGATCATCCGCTTATGCTGCAGGTATATGGTATGTTAGATGGTTATGGTGCTAAAGATATTGTTGATATGGATATATACAGGGCAACACTTGATAAGGTAATGGAAGTATGGGATTATTCTACACTTTGGGGCTGGGATTTTGCAGTTATAGCTATGGCAGCAGACAAGCTTGGTCTTAAGAGGGAGGCACTTTCACAGCTCCTTATAGAGTCGCCTAAAAATGAATATGTAGTAAGTGGAAATAACAGGCAGAATTCACGAAAGGATCTGCCACTATATCTTCCAGGTAACGGAAGTCTGCTTATAGCTGTAGCGAAGATGTTTTTTGAATGATAAAGCTTCTTATGAGTAATTTTCAAAATTGCAGAATTGTGTTACACTTAATACTAAATATGAAAATAGAAATGGAGATATAATATGGATGCCAGTCAGGTATTGAAGCAGTATTTTGGATATGACAGCTTCAGAAAAGGTCAGTCAGATATAATAGAAGCCATATTGCAGGGACATGATGCACTTGCGATTATGCCGACCGGAGCAGGAAAGTCATTGTGTTATCAGGTTCCTGCATTACTGTTACCGGGTATAACCATAGTTATATCTCCGCTTATATCACTTATGCAGGATCAGGTCAAGTCACTTAATGAAGCAGGGATAAATGCAGCTTATATTAATTCAACCCTGTCAGAATCACAGATGTATAAAGCACTTGATTATGCAGCAAATGGAAAGTACAAGATAATCTATGTGGCACCGGAAAGACTTGAAACCATGAGTTTTATAACATTTGCAAAAAAAGCAGATATATCGATGGTGACTATTGATGAAGCACATTGTATATCACAGTGGGGGCAGGATTTCAGACCAAGCTACCTAAAGATAGTTGATTTTATAGACAGCCTGTCAGAAAGACCCGTTGTGAGTGCATTTACGGCAACGGCGACAAGTGAAGTAAAGACAGATATAGAGTGCATATTAAAGTTAAAAGCTCCAAGGGTTGTTGTTACTGGTTTTGACAGGAAAAACTTATACTATAGTGTAGAGCATATGTCAGGAAAGAAAAAAGATGCGTACATAGCCGGATATATAAAAGAGCATATGGATGAGAGTGGAATTATCTACTGCGCTACAAGAAAAAATGTGGACAAGCTATATGATGAGCTTGGTTCACTGGGGATAAGTGTCACAAAGTATCATGCAGGACTTGATAATGAAACAAGAAAGCAGAATCAGGACGACTTTATATATGACCGGGTTCAGGTCGTTATAGCGACCAATGCATTTGGAATGGGAATAGATAAGTCCAATGTGAGATATGTTATTCATTACAATATGCCGCAGAGCATGGAAAACTACTATCAGGAGGCAGGACGAGCAGGAAGAGATGGTGGTGAATCGCAGTGTATAATGTTGTTTTCAGCACAGGATGTCATTATAGATAAGTTTCTTCTTGACAGTAAGGAGTTTGAGGGTGTTGAAGATGAGGACAGAAGTATAATAAAAGAGCGCGACTTACACAGGCTTCATACTATGGAAATGTATTGTAAGACCACGGAATGTCTTCGTAACTACATTCTTTCTTACTTTGGTGAAAAAACAGGAGAGCCATGTGGTAATTGTGGTAACTGCAACAACGAATATGAACAGATAGATATGACTGCGGATGCAAAGTGGGTTATTAACTGTCTGGCAGAAACACATGGAAGATTCGGCTTGAGTATCGTGCTTGGAACACTGCTTGGCGCAAAGCGTGCAAGACTTAAGGAAGTAGGTGCGTTAAGCTATAAGTCTTATGGAAAGTTGTCTGATAGAAAAGAAGCAGAACTAAGGCTCCTTATTGACCAGATGATAAATGCTGGATATGTTATACAGACAGATGGAGAGTACAGTGTTTTAAGAATGGGTGATATAAGTCCTTTAAGGGATGAAAATACTCATGTATACATAAAGAAGGCCAAGAAAACATATGCTGGTGAGCTGCTCAATATGGCAGGACAGACAGGCAGAAAGGCTGCTTCAGGAAATACGAGTGATGCTACAGAAGGAAGCAATGCAGCTTCAAGGACAAGAAAGAAGAGTACAGATTCACTTACTGCTGCAGGTTATGAGCTGTTTGAGCGGTTAAGGGCATTAAGACTTGTTATAGCGAGAGAAGAAGGCATGCCTCCATACATTATATTTAATGACAAGACGTTGATAGATATGTGTGAAAAGCTGCCGGTTGATGCAGACACTATGCTATCAGTATCTGGTGTAGGACAGAATAAGCTTATGAAGTATGGAAGCAGGTTTACAGAGGAAATCAATAAGTTCGTTAGTGAGCACCCAGGTGTTGTTACTACACTTGATATATAGTGGAAAATTGTAATTAAGTGCATACAGATATTGATATGGAGGATATAAAGTTGGAAGATAAAACAAAGATAATAGCAGTCGCAGGCAAAGGCGGCGTTGGAAAGACATCACTTGCAGGAGTTATAGTTAAGCTTCTTGTTGAAAGCTTTCCTGATAAGAAGATACTGGCAATAGATGCAGACCCGGCAGTCGGTCTGTCAACAGTGTTAAATGTAGATGTAGATAAAACTATAGATGATATAAGAAAAGAAGTTATAAAGAATGTTGAGGATGGTGATACCAAGTCGGCAGTAGAACTTTTAGGAGAAGCTAAATATGAAATATATGATGCATTAAAAGAGCAGGATGGCTATGCATTTATAGCAATAGGAAGACCTGAAAGTGCAGGCTGTTATTGCAGGATTAACTCATATCTTAAAGAAGTTATCACTATGCTTTCAGACCAGTTTGACTATGTTGTCATAGATGGCGAGGCAGGTATTGAGCAGATAAACAGAAGAGTTATGGAGAAGGTGACACACCTTCTGCTTGTTACAGATGCAAGTAAAAAGGGATGTCAGGTTGTTAAAACTATCAAGGACGTAGCGGATGAACTTGTTATGTATGATAAGATAGGTGTTATTGCAAACAGACTTCCGGATAGCAAGGTGACAGAGCTTATGGATATAGGTGATATGCAGCTTCTTGCGGCTATAGAGAGTGATGAGGAGCTTGCAAGAGCAGATGTTTTAGGTGAAAATGTATTAAAACTTTCTGATGATACAAAGATAGTTAAAGGAGCAAGAGAAGCTCTTGCTAATATCGGGATATTATAGGATTGCGGAAATTGTAAAGCAATGTAGTAATTCGTGTACATCATAATATAATGGTCAAAAGGTCGAAGGTGAAAAACTGATTCGTTAAAGAAAGGATAACAACTTGAAAGATTTACAACATTTATATTATTTTGAAAAGCTTCTTGAAGAGGTGAATAATGAACTTGTAAGAAAGGCACAGGAAAAGGGGGATATAGCCATTGGAGCTGTATGCTTTCAGATTCCTGAACCACTGCTTAACCTTCCGGGATGCTTTTCAGTGAGATTGCGTGCACCAAGGACAGGTTCTATAGAGATGGGCACATATTATATGAGCAGCATGCTATGTGAGGGGTGCAGGGCAATACTTGAACGTGCTATAGAAGGTGGATATAACTTTCTTGATTGTATAATAGCACCTGATGCATGTGCACAGATGAACAGGTGTGTTGAAAATATAGAGAGACAGAAGCTGTGTACTAAGGAAAAGTTTTTTGTGGAATATTCAGATGTTCCTATGAAGTCAGATGAGTCAGCACTAAAACATTATGTAAAGCAGATGAGGCTGCATGTTCTTGAGCCGCTTCACAATACATATGGAATAGATATATCAGATGAAGCCTTGAGGAAGGCTGTAGATGAACAGAATGAGATAAGCAGGCTTATAACAGAGATTGGAGATTACAGGAAAGAGGATAATCCAAGAATAACAGGCTATGAGTTCGCTGTGCTATGTCTGGCAACATATTGCTGTCCTAAGGAGTATCTTATAGATAAGTTAAGGGATACAGCTAAAGAGTTAAAGGTAAGACAGCCGGATATTAAGAAAAACTACAGGGCAAGAGTAGCACTTATAGGTTCTGAGATAGATAATCCAGAACTTATAAAGCTTGCAGAAGAAGCAGGTGCACTTGTTGTTGCTGACCGTTTCTGTTTTGGTTCACTTCCAGGAAGAAGTGAGATTATTCTTAATGATGAAGAGGATATTCTATATCAGATATGCAGACAGTATATGCAGTGGGGCAAATGCCCAAGATATATGAACACAGAGAAAATAAGGGAACGTGAGGAGTATGTTGATTATATAGCTAAAGAATATAAGGCAGAGGGTCTTATATATGAACAGATAAAGTTCTGTGATTACTGGGGCTATGAGAGAGCATCAGCATTTCATGTTATGAGGGAAGAGTACGGGTATCCGGTTCTTTCTATAGACAGGCCATATGTAGTAGGTTCTTCAGGACAGATAAGAACAAGAATACAGGCATTTGTTGAAAGTCTTGAGATAAAGAAAATCAACAAGAGCAGGTAACAATTCGTAGGTATCAAAGTCGGGGGGCTTTTGACCCCGACATCAAATAATTAGACCATAAATTGAATTTAATGCAATATTAAAAGATATACTTAAAAAAAACAGATATACAAAACAGGATGGAGAATAATATATGTCAAGTAAGCTTGGAAGCGAGCCGCTTGGAAAGTTTTACACAGGTAAGAAGCCTAAGAAAAGGCGTGAATGGCGTGGACTTAAGGATACCTGGTATGATTACACAAGATGGCTTGGATATTGGAAAACATTAATAACATTTATAATAAAGCCCAATAATATGAAAGGATTTTTCAGATACCGCTGGATGATGAATTATCTGGCACTTCCTGATTTTATGGACAGGCATACAGAGGGTATGAGAGATCTGCAGCTTCGGATGGCACACAATGCCCTTGGACTCATAGTAACAGATATATGTGGTATGTTAGGACAGATATTTAAGGCAGATCCAGCCATAGGAAACGATAAAGAACTTAATAAAAAAATAGTACTGTTTGATGAGAATATGATGAGTACCCTTATGGGAGGCTTTCCGAATCTTGTATGGCTGTCAGTAGAGGTTCCAGCGGTGTATACAAGTTCAATGATGTCGCAGACAGTTGTAAGTTATTATGTTGATGTGACACATGCCTACGTCCTATGCCAGCAGCTGAGCTTGGTGTTGCGCTTGCAGATGATTTCCCTCTTATTGGATGCTGTGCAGTGCAATGTAACACAACATGTGATGGAAGTCTTATGGGTAATGGTATAGAGGCAAGGTCTTTTAAGATACCGACATTCCAGCTTGCAGTTCCTATAAGACACAGACAGGAAAGTGTTCAGGAGTATGCAGCAGAAGAGGTGCTTAATGCCATACATTTTATAGAGGAACAGACAGGTGAGAAGTTTGACTGGGATGCTTTTTTTAAAAGCATGGAAAGGTTTAATGAAGAAACTGACGAGTTCCTTGAGTGGATGGAAATATCAAAGACAGATTATCCACAGGTTATGGGAGTTACACTTGCACTTTACAGGTATGGTGTTTATCAGGCTGCTGGTGGAAGAAACCAGGCATTTCTTGATATGGATAAGAAGCTTACACGCATGGCGATGGAAGGTTATGAAAAGAAGCTGCCTGCTGCTAAGGAATATCGTCACCGTGCTATGACATGGGGCGTTCAGGCAGCATATTATACAGCGCTTCCTATATGGCTTCTTAACTGCTGGGGAGTTGTGACAATAACAGATATGCTTAGTATGGTATCAACAGAAAAGGTTAATACAAAAGATAAGCATCAGGCTATGCTGGACCTGGCATATTTATATGAGAATATGATTATGAGAAACCGTTCTAACGGTGGATATGAAACAGGCGTTGAGGCACTCTGGAGATTCTGTGAAATGTTCCGTATAGATATAGTTATTATGTATGTACATATGGGATGTAAGTCTATGTCAGGATATCATGGACTTTTTGAGGAAGAGGCAAGAAAGCATGGCGTACATCTTATATGGGTAACTCATAATCTTATGTGTCCAGAGGATGGAAGCAGGCGTGATATGAGAACAGAGATAAACAGATATATGAGAACAGTGTTTAGAGAAGAACCGCTAGACCCTACACTTGAAGATTTCGATGATAAGCAGAACTGGTAGGAAGCTGCGTGGATTGCGCAGCAGGTAAGCATATGCAGAGTATGGAGGACATATGAGTAAGTTTTATGGTGGCTGTGATGCCGGAAGTACATATACTAAGTGTGTAATATTAAATGAAGATGGAAAAATAGTAGCAAATGTTACAAAAAGAAGCAGAATTAATCCTGTATTGAGTGCCAAAGATGCACTTGATACAGCGATAAGCCAGGTGGATGGATTAAATAGTGCAGAGGAGCTTTCATATCTTATTGGAACAGGTTATGGACGTAATAAGGTACCATTTGCCGATGAGAATATATCGGAGATAAGCTGTCATGCCATGGGAGTACATGTGACAGACCCTTCTGTTAAAGCTATCATAGATATAGGTGGACAGGATGTTAAGGGTATAGCGATAGATACTGATGGAACAGTCCTTAACTTTGCCATGAATGATAAATGTGCAGCAGGAACAGGACGCTTCTTTGAGTCTATGGCAAGAGCCTTTGAGATGAGCCTTGATGATTTCTCAAAGCTTTCACTATCAGCTAAGAATGTTATTCCAATAACAGCACAGTGTGCAGTGTTTGCAGAGAGTGAAGTGATATCGCTTGTAGGTGAGGGAAAGCCTATGGATGAAATAGCTGCAGGTATAGAGCTTTCAGTTGCTAAAAGATGCTTTGTTATGGCAAAAAAAGCCGGAGTAGTAGATTCAGTCACACTTACAGGTGGTTGTGCAAAGAATGAAGGTTTAAAACAGGCAATCGAGAAGGTACTTAAGGTAAAGGTTGTAGAGCTGCCAGTGGATCCACAGCTTATGGGTGCACTTGGTGCAGCAGAGTATGCAAGACAGAAGGGAAGAGTTAAGCAGTGATAATATTAAAAATAGCAGCAATAACAGCCATAGTTCTGATTATATTATTTGTACTCACGTTGATCATATATTTCTTTAATCTTGATATGAAGTTTGCCGCATGTCTTATAAAACCGCTTACAGCTTATTATAACTGGTCGGGAAACAGAAGAAAAAAGCATAAAGAAAAGCAAAAGGAAAAGCAGCAGGGATGATGCTGCATAAGAAAGGCTGAATGTAATATGCAGGTTCTAAGTATTTATGATAAAGATATATCAGAGTTAAAGAAGTGCTTTAACTCTGATGCTTATGGAAATATTAAAAAGCTTCCGTCAGATAAATCATGGGAGGTTACAGCACAGGAAAGTCTGGTTCTAAAACGTGATATGGCATATGAGCTTGGTGGAGGTATGAATAAAGCCATTAGTTCAATAGCCTTTACTACGTCAAGTGAATGTGTCAGTGATGACGGAGTATATCTTATGGGAGAAGATCTTCAGGATATAAAGGAAGATATATCATATGCAAGATTCACCTTTATACGTCTGAATGAGTCTTATATTAAGGATATACAGGAAAAAAATGCAGAAGCCCTGCATGCTGCCCTGCGTGCCGTTGATTATGTGAGATATCATAATTTTCCTAAAGGATATATGATGAGAATATCATCAGTAAAGGAAAGAGAACCTGTAAGAGTGTCAAAACAGGCAATAGCAGATGGCATGACATTTTCACATATAGGCTCAGAGATGATAAATGCATACAGGAAACGTAAGGAAGTTGAAGCAGTGCAGATATACTTTCTGACAAGTAAAACAGCGGATTATGAGCTTTTATATGATAAGGCACATAGAATTGAACAGATTACAGATTCGCTTAATCATATGTTTAACGGACTGGTTATGGATTGTTCATCCTGTAAGAGCAGAGAGCTGTGTGATGAGATAGATGGGATGAAAGAGTTACATAAGAACCTTTTATCCATCTGACAGAGTCTGGTTGTCTCTGCTTTTTTTGCTTTTGATTTTATTCTTGTACATGATGGAATCTACAGCTTTAAAGCAGTTATCAATACCACTTTCGTCTATAGCACCATATCCGGTTGCAACAGAATATGGATAGTCAGTTGTAGCTGCAATATCATTAACAGCCTGATGAAATGTTTTAAGACATCTGTTGATGATATCAAGGCTTCTATAGCACTGACCGATTTCCATGAAATTCTCGTGCATAATCCTTGCAGTATTCTTAATAGCTTCATCACCGAAACGGTGTCCGTATGTATCGTTGATATGCTTAAGATTATTAAGGTCTGCAATGAGTATATATCTGTGTGATTCTACGCTTAAGCGTTCTTTTTCCATGGCAAGCTCAAAGGCAGAACGGTTGTTTATATGTGTCATGGCATCAGTGAATGCCAGTTCCTTGTATATTTTATTACGTGTGTTTTGTATAAAATTCTCTTTGATAACATGAAATATCGAAAAACTGAAATATACAAGCAGCAAAGCAATACCATATACAGAAAATCTTATTCTTTCAAAAGTTGAATTGTTAGAATAGTAGCGTATAATATCAAGAATAAGAAAGAATGATATTATCATAATAGATATAAATATATTAAACTCTCTGATTGTGTTTGTTTTCCAGTTTTTAATATAAGTTATTATGACTGCCAATGTAATAGAGAGTATCTCAATATGAACAATCCAGAGGACATTGGATACAATTATCAATCCCATAAGCTGCATTGTAAATATAACAGCGATTGAGAGTATTTCACACCAGTATACTATATACATATAAGCTTCATTCTTGATATGGTCAAAGGTAAGAAGAAAACCAGTTACTGCGATTGGAAATAAAAAGTAACAGCAATATCCTATATATGATGTAAAAGTTCCATGGCTGAAAAACAGCTGGATTACAGTAGAGTTGCAGATTGTCCATATACCAGCAAACATAGATGTAAGTCCAAACCAGTAAAGTCTTTTAGATAAATCAGTTTTTATTATAAAAGCTGTTATTAAAAGCATAATGCCACATATGCAGGCAAGAAAACCTATTATCAGCTGAAATGCATGCCGGCATAATATATCAAATATAAGGGCACTTTTAGTACCAGTTGAGATATGAAGAAGCTTCGTAATATCAATCTGTGAATTCATATCTATAGTAAGAGTAAAATCGTGCTGTGGGACTTTAACAAAATACCAGTGAGAAGGTCTTGCTAATCCGGCAAAATCGATTATATCATTTTCGTTGTACACCTGTTCATTATCAATATATATATTAACTGCAGAGTTGTACGCATAAAAAGAAATATAATTACCTGCTAATTCATCACCATGAATAAAACGTGTCAGAGTTACTGACTTTGTTTTTTCATTGAGTCTGGCAGGAAGATTAATGGATGAATTAGTATTATTGAAGCTTATATTATAATTATCAGTTATGGTATTGGTTGATTCGTTGTTAAGACATAATCCATTTATCCTTGTATTGCAATATATAGCTATACCTAAGAATAGAAAAACAGTAAGGATAAAACACATACTTATATTGACAGCAGATGAATTTGTAATTATATTAAACTTATTAGCGAAGCAATGCTTTTTATTTGAAAATATATTCTGCATAATTAGTTGATATCCTTTCTGATAATATTTTGATGGTTATGTTAAAACATTACTTTAGTACTATATAATAGTACTAATTACCCACAAGCTTGGATATTATAGCATAAGTCTGCAATTTAATTCAAGTACCAGAATGTATCAAATTAATATTTTAAGGCATTGGAAATGGAGGATTATTGTGTATAGAGAAGATTATAGTGTAGTTATTCCAAAGTTTAAGGAGGTTAAGGTATCAATAGATGAGCTTGGTGCAGTGAGTGGAAAGCTTGATGTTAAAACAGGACATGATAATGCAGTTATTATTAATAATGCAATAAGAAGCTTATCTGAAAATGGTGGTGGTACTGTAATAGTACCAGCTGGAATATGGGCATGTGCACCTATAAGAATATTGTCTGGAATCAATCTTCACCTTGAGAGCCAGGCTATGCTTAAGTTTATAAAGTCAAAGGAAGACTATCCTTTAATAATAACTAATTATGAAGGTCAGCAGTGTATACGTGCTGTTTCACCAGTTACAGTAGAGCATGCAGAAAATATAGCTATAACAGGTGAAGGAATCATAGACGGAAGCGGAGATGAGTGGCGTCCAGTCAAGAGATTCAAGGTAACAGACAAGCAGTGGGAGGCACTTCTTAAGAAGAGTGATAATGTGTTTGCAACAAAAGAAACAGAAGTGTGGATGCCATCAAAGTCAAGCCTTGCTGGAAACGAGAAGAATATCCAGAGTGATACAGAGGATATTATAGATGAAGCTTCTGAATATTATGATTTTTACAGACCTGTTATGATAAGCTTAAGATATTGCAGGAATATTCTTTTACAGGGAGTTACGTTTATGAATTCACCAGCATGGAATATTCATCCATTTTTCTGCAGGAGTCTTACAGTAGATCATGTAAATGTGCGTAATCCATACTATGCACAGAATGGTGATGGAATAGATGTTGAATCATGTACAGATGTACATATACATCATAGTGTGTTTGAAACTGGTGATGATGCAATATGCATAAAATCAGGAAAGAATGCAGTTGCAAGAACAATAGAAGGTCCATGCAGCAACATATATGTTCATGACTGTATTGTAAATGAAGGGCATGGTGGCTTTGTAATAGGAAGCGAAATGTCAAGAGACGTTAAAGATATACTTGTTGAGAACTGTACATTTACAGGTACTGATGTTGGTGTGAGGGTGAAGAGTGCATTAGGACGAGGCGGAGTAGTTGAGAACATAACAATCCGTAACATTAATATGATAAATATTAAGGGTGAGGGCGTAATACTTACAATGTCTTATGTTCTTAATCTTCTTAACCGTGATGAGACTAATGCTATGGACAATGAAGAAGATATTCCATATTTTAAGAATATGAATATGGAAAACATAACATGTCTGGGTTGTAAGGAATTTGTTAAGATAGAGCCTTTGGATGGACGTCCTGAAACAATATCAGATATTGTAGTGAATGGAAAGAAATATTGTTAAAATTAATAATAATATTATTATTATGATATTATTATTGATAATATTATTATTGAGCATATGAATGTAATGGGGGAAGGAAAAACTGTAATCTGGCAGTTGTTTCTTTCCCTTTTATATGGATAACGAATATTGTGATGTGTGTAATGAAAATATAAAATATGTTTTTCGGATACATGAATGGAGATAAAGATGAAAAATAATAAGTATGAAATAGACATGTGCAACGGCACAATAATGGACAAACTCATATCATTTGCACTGCCACTTATGATATCAGGAATGCTTCAGCTTATGTTTAATGCTGTTGATATAATAGTTGTAGGACGTTTTACAGGAAGTCAGGCATTAGCAGCAGTTGGTTCGACGACAGCGCTTATATGTACATTCACTAATCTTTTTATAGGTGTATCGCTTGGAGCTAATGTGCTTGCTGCACGGTTCTATGCTTCAGGAAAGACGAAGGAAATGTCTGAAACAGTACATACAGCTATATTACTTGCTTTAATAAGTGGTATCGCCATGAGTGTTATAGGAATATTGTGTGCCAGAGAATCCCTTGTGCTTATTGCAACGCCGGATGATATTATCGGGCAGGCAGCATTATATCTCAGGATATATTTTTTGGGAATGCCATTTTTTATGTTATATAACTATGGTGCAGCAATATTAAGGGCGGTTGGCGATACCAAGAGACCGCTTATGTACTTAATAGCTGCTGGTACAGCAAATGCAGTATTAGATCTCATCCTTGTAATTATATTTAAAATGGGTGTAGCTGGTGTAGCCATAGGCACAATAACATCGCAGTTTATTTCGTGTGTGCTTGTTATAAGGTGTCTGTGCAAGACCAATACCATATATAAGTTATACATATCAAAGCTTAGAATAAAGAAGTATTATCTTATACAGATACTTAAGGTAGGACTTCCAGCAGGTATCCAGAGTACAGTTATTAACTTTTCAAATGTTTTGTTACAGTCATCTGTTAATTCATTTGGAGAAATAGCTATGGCTGGTTACACAGCAGCCAACAACATACTTGGATTTTTATATGTATCAGTTAATTCAGTTACACAGGCATGTATGAGTTTTACAAGCCAGAATTATGGTGTGCGTAAGTTTAAAAGAATGGATAAGGTGCTTGCTGACTGTGCAATATTGTCGATAATAGTATCTGTAGTTATAGGTGGCGGCTCATATCTTTTAGGACATCAGATACTAGGAATATATACTAAGCAGGAAGATGTAATACAATGTGGTATGGAGATTCTTTCCATATCAACCATTCCATATTTTCTGTGTGGTCTTATGGATATGATTCCGGGTTCTATGAGAGGAGTTGGCTATTCAGCAGTTCCTATGATACTTTCTATAATCGGAACAGTTGGAACAAGGCTTGTGTGGATATATGGAGTATTCCCAGAGCACAGGTCATTGTATGTTTTGTTTATGTCATATCCAGTTTCATGGGGATTGACGATAGTCATGCAGGCAATATGCCTTGTGTTTGTAAGAAGGAAAATAAGGAAGTGACAGAAATAACACAACAAAATAAAGAAAGAGTGATAATTAATAAAATATGAATAGCAAAATAGGTAATTATAATAAACAACAGTTAAAAGATCAGCTTAAGTCTATGGGACTTAAAGGTGATGAAACTATACTTATACATTCATCAATGAAGTCTATAGGTGAGGTTGATGGTGGTGCAGATACTGTGCTTGATGCGTGGATGGAATATTTTAAGGATGGACTTTTACTTCTGCCAACACATACATGGAAGACTGTAAATGCGGATAATCCGGTATATAATCCACAGACAACTCCATCATGTGTAGGACTTCTTACGAATATGTTTATGAAAAGGGATGGGGTTATACGTTCGCTTCATCCAACCCACAGTATGGCAGGTTATGGGAAAAATGCTGCAGAATATCTGGCAGGTGAGGAATATAATAATACACCATGTACTCCTGGTGGCTGTTATGACAGGCTTAAGGATGCAGGCGGCAAAGTGCTGCTTGTAGGGGTTGGTCATGAAAGAAACACCTATATACATAGTGTTGAAGAGGTGTTGAATGTGCCTAACAGACTGTCGGATATGCCTATGGAGCTTGTTATAGAACTTCCTAAGGAAGATGAAGATAATAAGAATAAGAAGCTTCCTTACTATAACATGGCTGATGGCTGGAAAAAATGTATTGATAGTAATGGGGGACATGATAATAAAAACAAATTATGCAGGAAGGTATATGTAAGAAAGCATTACAATGCACAGCAGCCTCATATATCTGAGGATTTCGTCAAGCTGAACCAGATATTCCTTGACAGTGGAGTTGTTAAAAAGGTAAAGTTTGGCGATGCCGACAGTCTTTTGTGTGATGCTAAAGGGATGTTTAATATTGTAAGACAAGTGATTGCACCAGACCCAGAGTGTATTGTAACTAAGTATACATTATCAATCCCAGAGTATTGATTTGATTATAGGAAAAAACTATGACTACATATATTTTATTAGGATTATGCATATGTTATGTTTTATTATATAATAACCACATAAACATACAAGAAATATAGGAATATATTAAAAGAAAGAGAAAGTGGTGGAATATATGAAACAGATATTATGCTTTGGAGATTCTAATACATGGGGACTTATCCCTAAGACTAATAAAAGATATGAGTGGGGCGTAAGGTGGACAAGCATTCTTAATGAAAGTCTGAATGATAAAAAGGAAGGTGGATATCGTGTTATAGAGGAAGGCTTGTGTGGCAGGACAACCGTATTTGACGACCCGTTAAGAGATGGACGAAATGGTGTAAAGATACTGCCAACTATATTGGAAACCCACAATCCAGTTGATATAGTGATAATTATGCTTGGAACTAACGACTGCAAGACTGTTTACAATGCATCAGCAGAATTTATTGGTCAGGGCGTAAAAAGACTTATCGGACAGGTAAAGAACTACATACCAGATAGTAAAATACTTGTAATATCGCCTATACATCTTGGTGAGGGCGTTTGGGAGTCAGACTATGACCCTGAATTCTCTAGTGCTTCAGTGAGCCTGTCAAAAGAGCTTTCAGATGTATATAAAAAGATTGCAGCACAGGAAAATGTTGGGTTTATAGCAGCTTCAGAGGTTGCCTCCCCAAGCACTGCCGACAGAGAACATCTTAGCGAGGAAGGTCATAAGAGGCTTGCAGGGAAGGTGGAAGAGTGGGTTAAAAATGTGGCGTAATTGTGGGGCAGATAAAGAGTAAATTATGATATAATGAGTGCAAGAGAAAAGGAAGCGGCTGCGAAGCAGACATTTACTTCGGTGCGTGCCTATATGTAAAGTAAGCGATAACTGCTGTTATTATCTCTGTTATCCAGAATGAATGCCATACGCCAACAGCACCGTATATACGGCTTAGAATAAAGGCTGCAGGTATGATGACAGCAACATATCTGAATATAGATATAATAAGAGAAGGAATTCCTTTGCCAAGTCCCTCAAGTGCGCCGGAGGCTGTGACGGATACAGAGGATACAATAAATCCGGCACTTATAATTCTTAAAGCAGCAGCTCCAGCAGATATAGTTGTTTCGTTGGAAGTAAATAATCCAATAAGTGTTTCAGGAATACATAAGCATACAGAAGTTCCGATGCACATAATAACAAGAACTATGCCTGTAGCAGTTGCATATATTTTCTTAACACGTTTCGCTTCGCCAGCACCATAGTTGTATCCTATAAGAGGTCGCATCCCCTGTACAACTCCGTTTGCAGGAAGATACAGGAATGTCTGAAGCTTATAATATACTCCAAGCACGAACACATACACCTGTGAATATGCCGCTAGTATGACATTGAGCGCAGATATGAGCAGTGAAGGAAGCGCCATATTAAGGCATGCAGGTATTCCGATAGAATACATTTTTGCGCAAAGCACCTTCTCAGGTTTCATATGTTTCCTTGTGAAGCGTACAGGGATAGGTCTGACAATATATATTATAATGTATACAATAAGGCTTACAGTCTGACCTATGCCAGTTGCAAGTGCAGCGCCTTCAATTCCCATACGTGGAAATATGCCAAGTCCGAATATAAGTACAGGGTCAAGTATAATATTAGTTATGCAGCCTGTGAGCATGGCGGTCATAGAAACAGTCATTCGTCCGACAGCCTGAAATGTTTTTTCAAATACAAGTTCCCATGCAAGGATCAGTGAAAATGCAAATGCGATGACAGAGTATTTCACACCAAGGTCAATAACAGTATGGTCATTAGTAAACATATTAAGAAATGGTCTTATGAGTATAATACAGCCAGCCATCAGCACAATTCCGTGGACAGTGCTTAAGAATAAGCCCTGACTTGCAGCTTTATCGGCGGTTTCCTTATCAGAAGCTCCCATATAAAATGCTATTACAGCATTGATACCTATTCCAAAGCCGATCATGACAGAGTTGATAAAGTTCTGCATAGGGAATACAAGTGATATGGCAGTCATGGCATTTTCACTTATCTTAGCAACAAAAAAACTGTCGACAATGTTGTACAGGGAATTCACAAGCATAGATATAACCATGGGAAGAGCCATGGTTAATAAAAGCTTTAGTATGTTTTGTTTTTTCATGTAAGTCTGATCCATAATAGTCCTCGTTTCTTTAATATTTTATGGTGAAAATTCTAAAGAATCACGTTATCTTATCTTAATTAATGCTTATAAAATAGCATAATACAGTATTATAAGCACAAAAAAACCACATAGCTCGTAAGCTATGTGGCGAAAAATAGAAACATCTAGAAAAATCCACATGTGTTTTATAAATAAATTGTAGCAAAACTTACATTGTGTAAAAACAATGTATGCGGATTATAGCATTGATATAATCACTTGTCAATCAATAATCTGATTATAATAATTGCAGGTCATATTCTTTATATAAAATCTGATAAACATATATAATCAATCGATAACCTGCTTAGATATAATCTGACACATATGGTACAGCATGGAAAAGTATGTCATCAAGCTTTTCCACAGCCTCTTTGGTAGTTTCAATCCGTTCCATACTGTAAAGCTTTTCAGCACTTTTATAGCCAAGCAGCATAGTTGTCAGGGTAGCTATTGACATTTTCATAGTATAGTCGGGAGTACCGGTTGTTATACTACAGTGCCCATCCTTGAACATGACAATGAATCTTCCGTTATTCCAGGAAAGAAGCTCATCTTCGATATCGAAAGCAAAGACACATGCAGGTTCATCAGGGTCGATGGCATATTTTCCAAAAAACTGCTTGATATCGATAATTCTTCCCATAGCATAAGGTCTGATAGTTTCCTTTATATCACTGTCATCAAGCTCAAAGGCTATCGGTTCGCTGTAATAGTTGTTACCACGTACTTCATCAATCATAGAATCGTGGGCATGTATATATTCCCACAGTCCAAGCTGGGCTTCACGGTTTAGATATATCATTTCCTTAACGTGCATAATGTCGGAGCTTATCATATACACCATATATCCATAAGGAACACCATCCCTTGAATAATATATAGCAACCATAGTGTCGTCCTCATCCCAGCGCCAGTATTCTTCCCATGCAAGGTTGTTGCGGTACAGGCAGCCATGGGTTTTTTCGGCGAATTTGGAATGAAGCTTGTGAAATTCCTCATCATCCCATGATACTCTTCGTACATATCCAGGTTCGTGTAACTTTTCTGGAATCTGTCGGTCTTTAATAGTGTATGTCATTTTGTTAGATATGATTTCCCAGCCAAGATTGCGGTAGAGAGGTATTGAATAAGGATATAGCAGTGCAAATGACTTGTGTCCTTCACGCATACGTGTAAGACACTGTATCATAAGTTTTTTCATAATTCCGTGGCCAGTGTATTCAGGATATGTGCATACGCTTGTTACAAAGCCTACATTATAACGTATGCCATATATGTTCATATCAAGTGGATATACGGCAAACTGAGCGATAAGCTCATTCTTATCAAAGCATCCAAGAACGTCAGCTCTTTGAAGAACCGGGAACTTAGACTGCTTTATCTCATCATCTTTCCAGCCAGTTTCGGCAAGCTCAGCTTCTGTTACCTGAAAGGCATATCTTAAAAGTGCATTATATTGTTCGGCATCATCTGTTGTAAGAGGCCTTATTATATATTCTTCATCATTAGGAAAGTTCATAACAATTAATCCTTCTTAATTATTTTAGTACACAAACATTTTAGATTATCGTCATTATTTGTCAAGGTGTAAATAAATGCTATCAAAAAAGCTATGACAAATGTCATAATTAATGGAAAATTAATATAAAACATGCTGATAAAATGATACAATAATAAAATAACGGACAAAATTATTCATTGTTTAAAATTAAATGAGCAAAAAATAAGAAAGAAATGAGGTGTTTTTATGTGTACAGCAGCAACTTATAAAACCAAAGATTTTTATATGGGAAGAACTCTTGATTATGAGTTTTCTTATGGT
>OGFV01000272.1_pt1 | contig 21913 bp, 30 predicted proteins | sample 1571131 | NCBI WGS metagenome assembly OGFV01 (sample SAMEA2582044, study PRJEB24529) | metagenome | biome: Human gut stool | place: China | collected 2011
TTATTCTAAAGGGTTTTGGACGTTGCCGCGTTCGTGAACGTCATGCACCATCTTTGCAAGAACCAGCACAACTTCCGGTTGACGAAACGAGATTTTCAGCAGTTCCATCACCTGATCGTCTGTCAGTTCTCCCGGACAGACCAGAAAACTTTCCAGCATTCCAGCACGGGTGCAAAGACGATGCACACGCTCTCTCCGGTTCAGTTCCGACATCTGGCGTTCAAGGATCTTCTCCCGGTGCTGACAAGCGCGCAGCTTCTGCTCTGCTTTGGCTTTTTCGTTGCGGAGGTAGGCGAGGTCGGTTTTGGGTTGGGTCATGGCATCACGCTCCTTTTTCAAAAACTTTTATTCGTTTACAAACATTTTATAATTCATATTTACCGCCTTGTATTCTTTGAGATAACGAATATAATACGTCTAGGAGAATAGATAAATAATTGAAAAATGATTGCTATATTTGCTGTTAGGAGGTGAGCATAATGAATGCAAAGATACTGATTGCTGATGATGAAAGCGATATTGTTTCTATGCTCGGTAACTTTTTTGAAAGCAAGGGCTTTCGTGTCCTGCCCGCTTTCAATGGTGCAGAAGCACTAAAGCAAGTGGAAAAACAACCGGATATTATTTTGCTTGACATCAATATGCCCGGAACAGACGGGTTAGAAGTTTGCAAGCGTATCCGTGATCACATATCCTGCCCGATCCTTTTTCTGACTGCCAGAATCGAAGATACAGATAAGGTAAAAGGCTTTGCTGTTGGCGGTGATGATTATATTGTAAAGCCCTTTTCCCTCGTAGAGCTTGATGCGCGGGTACGCGCTCACCTGCGCCGGGAAGCACGACACAATTTTGAAGCACAAGTCAAGTTTTCCGGTGATTTGACGATTGACTATTCAGAACGTTGCTTGTTCTTTGGCGATAAGCGTGTCGGTCTTGCAAAAAGGGAATTTGATATTGTGGAACTGCTTTCTCAAAATCCAGGACAGATCTTTGATAAAGAACGGATTTATGAGCGTATTTGGGGCTATGACAGCGAGGGGGACAGCAGTGTTGTAGCAGAGCATATCCGCAGAATACGGTCCAAAATCGCGGCATACACCGACCGCATGTATATTGAAACGGTTTGGGGGTGTGGATACAAATGGGTCAAGTAAATTGCCGCAAGCACTATTTATCTCTCCGAAAAAGCCTTGTTCTCTATGTAATTGCCTTTGTTGTACTCGCAGTCTTTCTATCCGTAACAACTTTTTCAATCTGTGATGGTGCTGCCGAGGGTATCAGTGCATCTTATCCTCCGTCCGGCGAAAAATATTATTTGACGAATGAGCAGGGAGAACAGTTGGGCAACGGCGCTTACATCGGGACAGTGCCCGTCCCGATGTCTAAAGAGGACGAGTGTACCATTGCGCTACTGGAGAAACTTCCCATTGTTGCAACTCCTATCTATTCTGCATTCTGTATTATCGCTGCTGCGCTGCTATTTTACAGAAACAGGCTGAAAAAGCCGCTTGTGGAACTGCGGACTGCTTCTGAAAAAATAGCGAACAACGACTTGGACTTTTCAATCGACTATGATTACTTCCTATTAGGAACACTGTAAATACAAGGCTTTTCGGAGCCTACAAACCAGAAAAAATAATATTTGATCTATCACATTACGCAAAAAGCCGTCCGGCATGAAAAACGGGCGGCTTTTTTGCGTGGATAGACGGAAAGGAGGCGCAAAAATAACTACAAAATTTTAGCGTTCAAATTTGTGCAACTTTAACGAAAAGGAGGATCGTAAATGGCCGATGAAAAATTGAATACTGGCCCTGCGGAGAATATTTCCCCGGAGGCCGCCGAGCCTATCACCACACCCGAACAGGCCGCAGCGTCTGAGCCCCAGCAGGAACAGACCGGGCCTGCCATACCTGAGTCCGGCGATGTGGTTGTGTCCTTTGACAAAATCAATGAGCTTATGGCGGAAAAGAGGCAGAACGCCCGCGCCGAAGTCGAAAAGTCGGAACCCCCCGAAACGCCAGAGGCGGCAGCCCCCGGAGAAACACCGCAGCCCGCCAATACGGAGGAACCGAAAAAGCTGCGCCGTGGCCGTCCGCCGAAAGCGGAAAAGGCTGCGACTGAAAATCAGAAATCGGAGAAATCGGCTGGGGCCCGCAAGGGCCGCCCACCCAAGGCGGATAAGACGGCCCCTGACAAGCCCAAGCCGTCCAAACGAGACAAAGTGTCCCGAAGTGATGGAAAGGCCCCGGATGCCAAGGAGCCCATTAAGCCCGCACAGGATACGGCACCGAAGGAAACTGCTGCTGCGGAACAGACGGCTCCCGAGCCGACCACACCGCCCCGCCCGGTTGAGGAAGGCAAGCTGGTTTATCTGAAACTTTCCGAGGTTCATCCGTTTCACACATTCCGTCCGCACCCCTTTAAGGTACGGGATGATGCGAAGATGCAGGAAATCGTTGCTTCTATCCGCGTAAACGGTGTAATGGTTCCCGGTCTTGCCCGCCCGGAGAAAGACGGAAACGGCTATGAAATTGTAGCGGGCCATCGCCGTACCCACGGCAGTGAGCTGGCTGGACTGGAGGAAATGCCCTTTATCGTCCGTGAAATGACCGACCACGAAGCGGTACAGGCCATGAAGGACAGCAACAAGCAGCGTGACGGGATGCTCCCCAGCGAATTGGCCGCGCTGCTGGAACTCGAGGTTGAGGACATCAAGCATCAGGGCGGGCGGCTGAAAGGTGTTGCGGAAGGCGATGTCGGGAAACGCTCGGTTGAGATTGTAGGCGAGGCGCATGAAATGAACTATAAAAAGGTCATGCGCTACTTGCGGCTCAACTCCCTTGTGCCGGAGCTTCTGGATAAGGTAGACGATAAAAAGATGGGCTTCATGCCTGCCGTGGAGCTTTCCTACATCAAACCGAAAAATCAGAGGCTTATTGCTGTTTCCATTGACGGGGAGCAGGCTTCGCCCTCGCTGGCCCAGGCTAAACGGCTCCGGGAGCTGGATAAGGAAGGTAAGCTTAACGGCGATGTCATTGACGGTATCTTATCAGAACAGAAAAAGGAGGATCGAGGCGTGATTATTTCTACTGCGGAACTGGAAAAGTATTTTGGCAAGGAGGTCACTCCCGCCAAAATGAAAGAACAGATTATGTCCCTGCTGGATGACTGGAAAGAAAAACAGCCGCCGGAGCAGGCAAAAGCCCCGAAAAAGCAGGAACTTGACAAGTAACAACTTCGAGACACTTTGTCCCGAGGGCCCCGCCCTCGCGCAGAGGCTCTGGTGGTATATATCCCCCGTCGCCGCCTGTTTTTTAGTACAGCCGGGAGTGGGCCGTCAAGGGTGCAGCGCACCGCCGTTTTCGGCGGCTCGCCCTTGACGGTCTGCCCCGGCTGTGCTATTTCCCCGGCAAGCGGCGGGGGTATATCCTCCAGAGCCGCCCCTTTCCCAAGACTGGGAAAGGGCGTGGGGTTTGGGTTGAACTTTCTTATTAAAATATCGGAGGTATGAACGATGAAACGACCCCTTGCTTATATCACCGCTGCATGGCTCTGCGGCGATAGCGAAAACGCAGAGCTGGCGGCGCAGTATTGCCGCACCGTGTATGAAGCAGGCTTTTCTCCTATTTGCCCGCCCCTGTACTTGCCCCTGTTTCTCAATGATGCTGTTCCCGAGGAGCATAAAAGCGGCATCGACATGAGCCGTGACCTGCTCCGCCGTTCTCATGTGCTGGTTGTTTGCGGGCACAGTATGACCGAAGCCATGAAAAATGATATTGCCGTGGCCCAGCGGCTGGGAATTACGGCAACAACCCTTGAGGGCATCCTGACCGTCAAGGGACAGGGCCGCCGCTAATGGCAACCCTGTTTGAAGCCTACGTTACCAACGCCGGAAAGTACAGCGAGGGCCAGCTTGTGGGTGAAACACTGAAATTTCCCACAACCGCCCAGGAGGTGGAGGCTCTCTTGAAACGGATCGGCGTGGATGGCGTCCGCTATCAGGAAATTTTTATTACCTCTTTCGATGGGGATGTGCTGGGGCTCTATGATCATTTGAGCGAGTATGAAAATCTGGACGAGCTTAATCATCTGGCCTGCCTGCTTTCCGAGCTTACCTCATCGGAGCTGGAAACACTGGAGGCCGTCCTCGACAGCGGCGATCACTGTTCCTCGGTGCGGGACATCATCAATCTGACACAAAATCTGGACTGTTACGGCTTTTACCCCGGCGTATCCGATGAGGAAACGCTGGGGCGTATTTATGTGGACGATCTGGAAATGTTGGATGTGCCGGATCAGGTAAAACCGTATTTCGATTATGAGGCGTATGGCCGGGACGCCTGCATCCACGAAAACGGCCATTTTGCCCCGGGCGGCTATGTTGTCAAAGAAAGCGATCATTTCGTGGAAGTGTATCACGGCTTGCAGGATATTCCCAAGGAGCATAAGGTGTTCTCTTTCCCGAAGCTCTCTATTCGGGAGCAAATGGCGGCCTATCAGGAAATCATAGACGGTTCTTCTTTGGAGGGCTACCGTCAAATGCAGAAAAAAGACCGTGGGGATCGGTGATGGCACTTCGAGACAAATTGTCCCAAGGAAGGAGGCGGTGTAACTGATTGATGAAGATATTTCCCGGCGCACGATAGCCATATCCGTAAAAACAACCAAGCTGACGGCGCGGGGACTGGCGTATGTGCTGGGCATGGTGGGCCGGAAGATCCGCAAGGCATACCGTGGGCGGCAAGTACCGCACGGAAAACAAAGTGTGCGAAAGCTCATGGCCCACGGTACAGCCACCAACAGCATTGAGCTATCCGGGGATGCCAAGTCCTTTGACCGCGTGGCCCGGAAATGGAATGTAGACTATGCGTTCTATAAAACCGGGCCGGACAAATACCTGCTGTTTTTCAAGGCTGGACAGGCAGACGCAATGACCGCCTGCTTTTCTGAGTATTCCCGTAAGGTGTTAAGCAAAGCAAAATCGAACCGTGTTCCCATCCGGGAACAACTGCAACAGGCGGCAGATCAGCTTTCCAAAGAAAAGCCGAAGCAGAAAGAACGTGCAAAGGAGGTGGCCCATGAGGACAGATAAGATCAGAAAATATCTCATTCCGAACATTCCCTATCTGTTCATCCTGTGGGCGTTCCTCAAGCTGGGAACGGCCTACCGGCTGGCGGCGGGGAACGATTTTGCACATAAGCTCATCGGGCTGGGCCAGACGATTGGCCCGGCCTTTGCTGACTTTGCACCCGGTCTTGCCCCGCTGGATTGGCTTGTTGGTATTGTAGGCGCAGTTGGTTTCCGGCTGCTGATCTATTTCAAAAGCAAGAACGCTAAGAAGTTCCGGCGGGATGCAGAATACGGCAGCGCCCGGTGGGGAACGGAAAAAGACATCAAACCGTTTGTTGATCCGAAGTTTGAAAACAACGTGATTTTGACCGGGACAGAGTTTCTCACGATGAACACCCGTCCGAAAATCCCCGCAAATGCCCGAAACCTGAATTGCTGCATTATCGGCTCGTCCGGCTCCGGCAAAACCCGCTTTTGGCTCACGCCCCAGCTTTTACAGGCTCATTCCTCTTATGTGGTGGTCGATCCCAAAGGTGGTGTGCTGGGACAGGTCGGGGGTTTCCTGCAAAAACGCGGGTACAAAATCAAGGTATTCAACAGCATAGATTTTTCAAAATCCATGCACTATAACCCGCTGGCGTATATCCGCAACGAGGCCGATATTCTGAAATTCGTGGATGCTCTGATTTCCAACACCAAGGGCGAAGGCAAGGAAGGCGATCCATTCTGGACAAAATCGGAAACGCTTTTGTACTGCGCCCTGATTGCCTACATCATTTTCGAGGGGCCTGCCGAGGATCGGAACATGAATACCCTTGTGGATATGATTTCCGGCATGGAGGTCAAGGAGGATGACGAGGATTTTATGAACGCGGTGGACTATATGTTTGCCGGGCTCGAAAAGCGTAAGCCGGATTGCTTCGCGGTCAAACAGTATAAAAAGTACAAATTGGCCAGCGGTGATATATGCTCTAAGTGACTTCTTAATCATGATTTTGTCATGGTTAGTGAAGCAATCACTTAGAGCATTTTTGTTTCAGGAGGTACAGCCATGAGAAATGAAAAAATTACCCCACTGTACGAGCGCCTGAGCCGGGACGATGAGTTACAGGGCGAGAGCAATTCCATATCCAACCAAAAGCAGATGTTAGAGGATTTTGCCCGCCGGAACGGGCTGCCCAACCCTACGCACTTTACCGATGATGGTATCTCCGGCACCCGTTTTGACCGCCCCGGATTTCTGGCGATGATGGAGGAAGTCGAGGCCGGACGGGTGGAGGCCATTGTTATCAAAGACATGAGCCGCCTGGGGCGCGATTATCTGAAAGTCGGCCAGGTCATGGAGATTTTGCGGCAGCGCGGCGTCCGGCTGATCGCCATCAACGACGGTGTGGACAGTCTGAAAGGCGATGACGATTTTACGCCCTTCCGTAACATTATGAATGAATTTTACGCCCGTGATACCAGCCGGAAAATCCGCTCTGTGTTTAAGTCAAAAGGCATGAGTGGCAAGCACCTGACCGGCACTGTGATTTACGGCTACTTATGGGACGAAAAACGGGAGCATTGGCTGGTAGATGAGGAAGCTGCCGAAGTGGTACGCCGTATATTCTCCCTCACGCTGGAGGGATATGGGCCTTACCAGATCGCCTGCAAATTATCCACAGACCGGATTGAAATTCCTGTCGTACACCTTGCCCGCTTCAACGAGGGTGTGAACCGTTCAAAGCCGATCAAAGACCCATATGGATGGGGATCATCTACCATCGTGAACATTTTGAAAAAACGAGAGTATTTAGGGCATACCATCAATTTCAAGACCCGCAAGCACTTTAAGGACAAGAAAAGCCACTATGTTTCTGAGGACGAATGGACGATCTTTGAGAATACCCATGAAGCCATTATCGACCAGCAGACCTTTGATTTGGCGCAGAAAATCCGCAGCAATGTACGGCGTTATCCAAACGGCTGGGGCGAAGCGGCTCCCCTCACAGGCTTGCTCTATTGTGCCGATTGCGGCGGCAAGATGTATGTCCACCGCACCAACAATGGCAAGCGGGTTTCTCAATATACCTGTTCCAATTATACCAAAGTTCCGTGTGGGACACTATGCCCTACACAACACCGTATCAATGAGAGTGCTGTCCTGACATTGGTTTCCGACACGCTCCGGGCTATCGCTGAATATTCGAGAAATGACCGGACGGAATTTATTCACACTGTTCAGGAGACGCAGGTTGCTCAACAGAGTGCCGATATATCGAAAAAGCGCAGGCGTCTGGCTGCTGCCCAAAAGAGAGCCGGAGAACTGGAAAAACTGATTTGCAAAATCTATGAGGACAACGCCCTCGGCAAGCTGCCGGATGCACGATATAAGGCGCTTGATGCACAGTATGCCAAAGAGCAGGATGCACTTGAGATTGAAATTGCGGAGTTGGAAAAGGCTGTTACCGGCTATGAGCAGAGCCAGAAATCAGCGGAGAAATTTATAGCCCTGATTGATAAGTACGAGAATTTTGACACGCTGACAAACACCATGCTCAACGAGTTTGTAGAGAAAATCCTTGTCCACGAACGCGCCCGAAAAGGCAGCCAGGACACTACGCAGGAGGTTGAAATCTACTTCAATTTTGTGGGCCGGTATATCCCGCCCGCCTTGCAGCCGGTTCCACTGACCCCGGAAGAACAAGAAGAACTGCGGAAGAAGGAGGAACGCAAGGACAGGCTTCACCAGAACTACTTACGCCGCAAGGCCAACGGCAAGCAGAAGGAATGGGAAAAACGCTACAACGCCAAACGCAAGGCCCAGGTGGAGGCAGCAAAGGCCACAATCCGGGCCGAGGACATGGAGAAGGGCATTTTTACCACCGTCAGCCAGTTACCCAGGCAGGAGCCGCGCAAGGCCACCGTATCGGCCAGTGCCACAGTTTAACCATTACAGTGCAAAGGAGAATGAACATGAGCGAATTGACTTACACCCGCTGCGGAGATTACTACATCCCTGATCTGAAACTTTCCGAGCAGCCGGAGGCCCCCATCGGCAAGTATGGCCGTATGCGGCAACGCTACCTGAAGGAACACCGGCCCGGCCTTTATAGCAGCTTGATTTTGAGCGAAAAGCTGTACCCGCACCTGTTGGAGATTGATCGGGCGGCGCGGGAGCGGATGGACGCCATGCTGCCCCGCATGATGGAGGCGGCGGGCGTCACCGAGGAACTGAAAGCCCGTGACCCCATGCGCTGGGTGGGGCTGATGAACACATTAACGGCACAGATTGAGGAAATTTTACTCAGGGAACTGATTTGCAGCTGAATGGGAGGTGTGGGAAATGCTGACCTTTGAAAAGGTTCTGGAAGTGTTTCAGGCATATCTGGATGATGACCCTCTGTATGAGGTGGTTCAGACCAGCCACGGTTATACATTGATGGCATGGGAACCCCACCGGAATGACTGGTATAGCGCTGAAATACAGAAAACCCCGGAGGATTTACGGAACGCTTTGCTGGGTACATACGCCAACTTTCTGGAAGATAAAATTACCGGAAACGAGCGTGAACTGACTGTGACAGAAACCAGAGAAATCCAGCAGAGGTGTCAGGAACTTTTGGAAAAGTGCCGGGAACCTTGATATAGAAATGCCAGAAGGAGGCCGCGATTATGCGTCCTCCTTCTGCTTCGCAGTCTGTTCCATTTTGAGCGCCCCGTCTATGGCACCTTCGATAATCGGCAGGTATTCTTCAGGGCAGAGTTTCAGCTTGTGGCTGACCCGTTGCCGCTGTTCGCTTTCTTCCCGCATGATCTCCGGGTTAAAATACCGTTCCACGGGAAGTCCGCAGATCTTAATCAATTGGATCATCACAGGCAGGCTCGGAATTGCACCTTGATTCTCAATGTTGGCAAGATACCGCCATTCAATCCCAACCATTTCCGCCAATGTTTTTCGTGCCAGACGCTTTGCCTCTCGTGCGGCTTTGACATCTGCGCCGAAGGTTTCAAAACCGGGACAATCTTCAACTTTCGCCATATAATATCACCCTGTTACATTGTATAATTCATACTTCGCCTGTGGAATGTCACTGTATGCAGGTTAGTTGAAGTTTATAATTCATATCCCGTTTCTTGCATTGTTCGAAAAAGAGAACTATAATGTACTCTGTGGAGGTGCGAAATGGACTATATGACATTGAAAGAGGCCGCCGAAAAGTGGGGCGTGACACCTCGTAGTGCAAATTATTATTGCGCTGGTGGGCGTATCCCTGGCGCTGTGAATATGGCTGGTGTTTGGCTGATCCCAAAGGACGCGGAAAAGCCGACTGATAGACGCAGAAAGGAGTTTCAACATGAATAATGTTTTAATTATCGAAGATGATAAAGAAATTTGCGTTATGATAAAAGACCATCTGGAAAAGTACAATTATCAAGTCTTCTTCACACTTACTGGTGCAAATGCGATTGAACGTATAAAAGAATTATCCCCAGATTTAATTATTTTAGATTTAATGCTTCCTTTTATCAGTGGAGATGAGTTAATTAGAAATATCAGAAAATTTTCAGACGTACCTGTAATTGTTGTTTCTGCAAAAAGTTTAACATTCAACAAAGTCGAACTGCTACGCTTGGGTGCTGATGACTATTTAACAAAGCCGTTTGATTTGGACGAATTACTAGCGCGAATTGAACGCAATTTGCTAAGAAGTCAAAAAGATACTCCCAATCTTTGTTTGACCTTTGGAGAACTTTCCATTAATACATCTTCAAAGATAGTTACTGTTGCAGACGAAATTATTGTGCTTACAGCAAAAGAGTATCAACTTGTAGAACTACTGGCGAAATATCCTGATAAAGTTTTTTCTAAGCAAAATCTTTATGAAAGTATTTGGCAAGAACCATTTGCAAGGGATAATGATGTCATTAACACACATATAAGTAACTTACGAAAAAAATTAAAGGGCGAAGGCTGCCGAATTAAGACCATATGGGGCTTGGGTTACCGATTTGCAAAGTGAGCTTTAGATAATCTTTAGCTTTACCTTTAGATTATTCAAGGAATTGTCTGCGATACTAAATAACAAGAAAGGAGCTGTGAAAAAATGAACGTAACAGTTTTTGAAGCTATCAACATCACAAAAAAGTATCGCAATACACTAGCCCTAAATCAAGTATCTATGTCTGTAATGCAAGGAGATATTTATGGGTTTATCGGAGAAAACGGTGCCGGTAAAACAACAATGATTCGTTTACTAACCGGACTGGCAGAACCTACTACTGGCAAAATTGCTTTATTCGGTGAAAGCAATAAGAAACTTGCAAAGCAGCGTGAGCGCATTGGCTGTATTATTGAGAGCCCTTCTCTTTATCTTGATATGACAGCCTATGAAAATTTGGAGGTACAACGTTTGCAACGCGGTATTCCAGGAAAAGGTTGCATTGATAATGCTTTAGCATTAGTTGGTTTGAAAGATACCGGAAAGAAAAAAGCAAAAGATTTCTCTTTGGGTATGCGGCAGAGACTAGCTCTCGCAATCGCTTTGCTTGGGAATCCTGAATTTCTCGTACTAGATGAACCAATTAACGGACTAGACCCTACTGGAATTATCGAATTAAGAAACTTACTCAAAAGACTAAATAAAGAACGTGGAATCACTATTTTGATTTCAAGTCACATTCTCACGGAACTTCATCAATTAGCAAATAGATATGGTATCTTACATGAGGGGAAACTTTTACAGGAAATTACCGCTACAGAGTTAGACAAACGCTGCAAAAAGCATCTGTTGTTGCAAGTGAATGATGTAGCTGCTGCTAGTGTTTTATTGGAAAGCAAACTGAATACTTCAAATTTTTCTGTTATGCCAGACAAAAGTATTCATCTATATGATTATGTTGAAAATGCCGGAAAAGTATCAGCGTTGCTAAGTGCAAATAACATTACGATTTATCAGTTAGCACAATCTGGAGATAGTCTTGAAACTTATTACACTAATTTGATAGGAGGGTGCCAAAATGATTAACCATTTTAAAGCTGAATTTTATAAATTGCGTCACTCAAAGATATTGATAACTATATTAGGCGTATGTGCGGCGGTTATAATGGTCTCTTTTGCACTTGGTGACATGACTTTTTTTGGAGCCGGAGATGGAACAGAAAGTGTAATCGGATTTCAAGCTAAGTGTTATCTATCTAGTGAAATACCAACGTTTCAAACTGTTGCCCGCTCATCTCTTGCATATACAGCCTTTTTCTGGATTATTGGCATTTTATTTGCAACCATATTTTTTACAAAAGAATATAATACGGGTACAATCAAATTATCTGTTGCATACGGCACTAAACGAACTATTCTCTACTACACCAAAGCGATTACAATATTGGTGGTGTCTCTGATAACGTATCTGATTTTTGTAGCTACATTTTTCGTTATTGAAATCATACAATCCGGTTACATTCCAACTGCGAGTGAAGTAATAAACCTTTTGGGATGGGCTCTTGCTTGCGGAACGGTTTTATTAGCATTAGAAAGCATTTCTATTTTTTTATGTGTCGTTATTCAAAATACAGGGATTGTAACAGGGATTTGCTGCTTATATGTATTCAGTGGAGCGTCTGTTTACTTAATGCTATGGAGTGATATGGAGACGGTTTCAATACCCTTAAAATTTTTTGTATATGGAAATCCTATGTACTATTGGATGAATTTCAGCTCTTGTCGCACAATGGGTATTATTGAGCATTTACCATTCTATTTCATAGGGTGCATTTCTCTTTTGATTGTTGGCGGTCTTATTATGATTAGAAAAGAAATCAAGTAAAAGGGAGGTAGAATATGGGTTGGGCGATTATGTTTCTTGTTCTGATAGCATTGGTCATTATCCTTTCAATTTCTTTAATTAACTGGAAAATACAGATATATAAAGTAATCGTCCAACTAAATGCTATTCTGAATAGAAAAACGAAAAAGTTAGTTACAGTGTCTTTATCTGATAGGCGGTTAGAGCATTTGGTTGAAATCATAAATCAGATTGTATCAAAAGATAATATTTATCTGGGCGAAATTCAAAAAAAGGAGAATGAATTAAAAGAGAATATTTCTTGCCTTTCTCATGATTTACGGACACCACTAACTTCCATTCGCGGATATTTGCAACTTCTATCAAGTGCGCCTGATGAAAAAAGAGCGGAATATATTTCAGCATTATCCGGAAAAGCATTGAGATTAGAACGTCTCATAGATGACTTTTATCAAATCTCTCTTTTAGAAGCAGGACAATATCCATTTTACTATGAAAAGGTTGAGCTATGCTCATTGCTTACTGAAATCCTGCTAGACAATTATTCGATTTTCAGCGTTAATGGAATTGAACCCCAAATAGAAATACCTAATATGGACATCTATCTTAATGCTGACAGAAAGGCGTGTATTCGCATTATACAAAATCTTATATTCAATGCGGTAACATCCACTACAAATAATGTTGTAATTCAACTAATTAATATCGCAGATTCTGTACAACTCTGTATTAAAAATCCTGTTGCATCTATTCCTACAGAAGAATATTCAAAACTGTTGGAACGCTTTTATGTAGCAGATGTTTCAAGAAGTAATGGTACGTCTGGACAAGGACTTTACATTGTGAAAAAGCTATTACTTATGATGAATTGTACAAATCCAATAATTGAAATACATGACCATAATTTTATGATTACGATTGATTTTTCGCCCTTACTCATAAAGAAATAATCTGCCGGACGACGGCAAAAGAAAAAAAGCCGTCGCAAAGCAGAGGTATTTTCACGCGCCATTTCTAAATTACGGCGGCTTTGATTTTCAGAGCCGCCGCTTCTTTTTGCCTATCGGCAAGTCTACGACGACCCTAACACCGTGTAAATCCACGGCGGCATATAGGAGGATTGCCGCCGTGTCTATGCTTGCCTTTTTTCACAGTACCCATGACCTGCACCAGCTAAAAAAAGCCTGTTCCCAGCAGCGGAGCAATGCGGTCAGAAGTATGCACTATACCATGTAACTAAACAGCAAAATATACTCTATTACGCTCGTATGGCTTTATGCCGTCCGGGCGCTTTTTTGTCCCTGTGGAGCCGGAACATCGGGTCAGCATGGCCCGAACTTTATCCCCGGTGCCGCTCCCCGCCGCCCCATGCAGATTTACCCAAAAAATCTGAATGGAGGAAAGGCAGATGGAAGTTACCATCAATTATAACGGACAAGCTGTGGCCGTGGAGGTCACGCTGGAAGTCTATGAATTTCTTGACCAGGCCGATCATAAAACGGAGAATCTGTTCCATGAACAGCGGCGGCATTGGGATGGCCGGGAGTTTGACGAGTACATCATTACCACCGAGGGTGTAGGGGTCTACGGCGAAACGCCGGAGGAATACCTTTGCCGCATGGAAACGCTGCATGAGCTGATGGCTGTTCTGGACACCTGTACCGAGGCCCAGCGCCGCCGGTTCCTGCTCTATGCGCTTGACGGGCTGAGCCTTGCAGAGATCGGTGTGCTGTGCGGCTGCTCCAAAGTGGCTGTTTATCAAAGTGTGGAGGCGGTCAGAAAAAAATTTATAAATTTCTTTGAGAACAGGCTTAACGAATGACCTGTTTTCTGGCTACCAAGTGAAAGGGATTATTTCCCTTATCTCAGCGAGGGGCGGACAGCGGACGAGCTGTCCGCCTCTCCGATTTTCAGGAGGTAAGCCTATGAAAACAATCAATCTGCGGTGGATGTATCCCCACTACCGGCATGACGAGTTTGTGGATGTTACGGACGAGGTATGGGCAGCGATGTATCAGGCCAAGCGGGAGATGGAGAACTATGAGCGTCGGAAAGTCTACCACCGCGCCTACTACTCTCTGGACGCATACAGCTGGCTGGAAAATTACGCACTGGAACACAGCAGATCGCCGGAAGATATTTTGCTGGAACGAGAAGAAATGACCACCCGCCTATACCTGATTGCAGCTCTGCCGGTGGCTCTGGCTCATGCCACTCCGACACAGGCCCGCCGTGTTCACGCCTACTACATTGCTGGTATCAAGCAGCCGGAAATCTCTCGGATAGAGGGCGTCCACAGCAGCAAGGTCAGCGTTGCCATCCACCGGGGGCTGCGGAATATGCGCCGCTGCTATGATGACCTTTTTCAAACAGAGTGAGGGCGTGCCTATGCAGACCATCAATCTCAAACAATATTATCCATTTTGCAAAGAGGACATTTTTGTGGAGGTGTCCGATGAGATCGTCGAAACGTTTCTTCTGGACAAGAGAGCCGAGGCCACCAGAGATCGCAGGATGTTCCGGTATAAGGCGTTTTATTCCCTCGATTGTAACGATGGAATCGAAAATGCCGCCATCGGCTGGGCGCAGCCATCGCCGGAGGACTACCTGATAGAAAAAGAAGAATTAGCCGAATACGAAGAACTGATACGGCGATTGTATGAAGCCATTTCCTCCCTGCCGCCTATGCAGGCTCGCCGTGTTCACGCCCGCTATATTCTGGATATGAAAGTGAAAGATATTGCCGCAATGGAGGGTATCACGCCATCACAGGCGGGAAAATCCATCCATGCCGCACTGCGGAGGCTGCGCCGGTACTTTGCTCGACAGAAATGGACGGTCAATCTATGAGTATTTTCAAAGAAAAGAGGTGCCTGACATGAACGAAAAAATTACAGCCCACCCCCAAAAAGAAGAACGGGAGAAAGTCCTGAAGGAGATTCGGCAGCTTGAAAACCGAAAGAAGATTTTGGAGAACAAGCAGCGGAATGAAGAACGCAGGGTTCGCACCCGCCGCCTGATTGAGCGTGGGGCCGTTTTGGAGGGCATTTTCCCTCTGGCCCCCGACCTTCCCGGCGTAGAGGTCAAAGCGTTCCTGATTGCCCTGTCCCATCTTCCGGGGGCGGAAGAACTGGCCGCAAAACTGCCGAAATCCGGGGACAAGCCGTAAGTCCCTTGTTTACAAGGGCGCACTTATACACCGTTGCCGGTGTCGTGCGCCCTGCCGGGGGCTGTTGCGCTCTCCGAGCGCGATGGGGCGCTACACTCCCCAAACCCCTTGTGCGCCCCGCGCAGCCAGACACCCGCTTCGCGTCTGTCCGGCTCCACGGAGCCTGAATACCCCTTACCGAAAGGAGGTGCCACCCATAGATTTCTGTCATATCCCCGTCAGCATTATCAAGCGCAGCGCAGGCCGTTCCGCTGTTGCCGCAGCCGCCTACCGCAGCGGAACAAAGCTGACGAATGAATGGGACGGCCTTACCCACGATTACACCCGCAAGGGCGGCGTTGTCCATGCGGAGATCATGCTGCCCGCCCACGCCCCGCCGGAATTTGCAGACCGCTCCACCCTTTGGAACAGTGTGGAGCAGATCGAGAAAGCCAGGGACAGCCAGCTTGCCCGCGAGATCGAAGCAGCCCTGCCCCGTGAACTGTCCGGTGAACAGCAGCTTGCCCTTGTGCGCGCCTATGTGAAGGACAACTTTGTAGACAAAGGAATGTGCGCCGACTTTGCTATCCATGACAAGGGAACCGGCAACCCTCATGTCCATATCATGCTGACGCTCCGGCCTCTGAAAGAAAATGGGCAGTGGGGCGCAAAGTGCCGCAAGGCATACGATCTGGACGAGAATGGACAGCGTATCCCGGATGGGAAAGGCGGCTGGAAAAATCATCGTGAGGATACAACCGATTGGAACGATAAAGGAAATGTGGAGATTTGGCGGGCAGCGTGGGCGGCCTACACCAATCGGGCGCTGGAATCTGCCGGCAGACCGGAACGCATTGACCATCGCAGCTACAAGCGGCAGGGCATTGATAAGATTCCCTCTGTCCATCTGGGGCCAGCCGCCAGCCAAATGGAAAAGCGCGGCATCCGCACCGACAAGAGCGAAGTAAACCGGCAGATCGCCGCCGACAACAAGCTGCTCAAGGAAATCAAGGCCCGCATTACCCGCCTTTACAACTGGTCTAAGGCCGAAGCCGAAAAGCCGGAGGGCCAGCAGCCCAGCATGATTGACTTGTGGGAGGCCCAACAGCAGCTCAAGCAGCCTGACACCCGCACCGGCAAAATCCGAGCTTTGCAGGAGAGCGCCGCCCTGTTCAGCTTTTTGCAGGCAAACGGCATCCAGTCCATGCAGCAGCTCCATGAAAAAATAGCAGATATGAACACCCGCTACTATGACCTGCGGGGAAAAATCGTCAAGGCCGAGCGCCGGATCGCCACCCTTACCGAGCGCGGGGAGATGTGGGAACAGTACAACCAGTACAAGTCCATCCACAAGCAGCTTGCCAAAGTAAAGCCGGAAAAACGGGAACAGTTTGAACAGCGCCACAGCCGGGAACTGATTCTGTATGACGCAGCGACCCGGTATCTGAAAGAACTGAAAGACAGCGGCGAGGCAATCACCCCAAAGGCATGGCAGCGGGAAATTGACCAGCTGGCCGCTGGAAAGCAGACGGACACGCTTGCCATGAAATCCATGCGGGAGGATTTGAAAGCAGTGGAACGGCTCCGCAAAACCGCCGAGCAGCTGTCCAGACAGGAACAGGACAAGTCTCACGACCGGGAGCCGGAGCGGTAAGGGCTACCGCGTTTCACGACATACTTTTGCACACAGAAAAACCGCCGTACAGGTTTCCCCATACGGCGGCAGACTGTTTATTTGCCGAACAAGTCGCTGTGTGTGCCGGTGCGGGCCAGCGTCAGCACCAGCACATCATCCTCGATACGGTAAATGAGCAGCCAGTCCGGGAGAATATGACATTCCCGATGGCCTGCCCAATCGCCGGACAGGTCATGGTCACGGTTCTTATCCGGCAGCGGTTCGCCCATTGCCAGCAATGCTACGACCTGCTCCAGCAGCTCGATCTTCAAGCCACGCTTGATGGCTCGTTTGTAGTCCTTTTTGAAACTGGTCGTGTACTTGACGGTATATTTGGTTTCTTTCATCTTTTCAGGTCAGCAAACAACTCGTCAAGGTCATTATAGCCCTTTACAGACGGGTCTTTTGCAATCCTTTCCGCTTCCAGCATGGCAGCAACCGTTTCTTTGTTCGGCTGTTCCAGCCTTACTTCAAAGGGAATGCCGCCTTCACGAAGCGACTGGCGCACAAAGATGTTAAACGCCGTAGTCAGGTTCATGCCAAGTTCAGTAAACAGTGCGTCCGCCTGTGCTTTCAAATCTGCGTCCATGCGGATACTGATGTTTGTGGTATTTCCAGCCATACGATCAACCCCTTTCTGCTGGCAATTATAGTATATGCCTTTTGCACGAAGAAAACAATACTTTGCACGAATATTTAATAATAAATTCATTCAAGGAGGTTACCTGCTTTGTGAGAGAAATCATTTATGAAGAACGACAAGACTGAACCTATCCCCGTCATGGATTACCGCCAGTACCGCAGAGCGCGGAGGCTGGTGCATGAGTGCTGCAACTACATCGACGGAAATTGTATCGCCCTGGACGATGGGGAGGAATGTGTCTGTGTCCAGTCTATTTCCTACTCCCTGTTGTGCAGGTGGTTTCGGACGGCGGTATTGCCGCAGGATAAGGAACTGGAAACGGCGCTGTTCCACCGGCTGAATGCGAAGAAATGCGCCGTATGCGGGGCGCTGTTTACCCCCGGTTCTAACAGGGCCAAATACTGCCCGGAATGTTCCACTCGCATGAAGCGGATCAACGCCGCAAAGCGCAAGCGGAAACAACGGGAGAAATGTCACGCTTTAGGGGCTGAAAAACCCTTGTAAATCAAGGCTTTTTTCGATGGTGTCAAAGGCAGGCTGATAGATTTATCCTCCGACCCCTAAAACGGCCATAAAATGCGTACAGAATCCCAAGAGAAACCCCAAGGAGGAACCCTATGTCAGACAACCGAAAATATTATTACCTGAAACTCAAAGAAAACTATTTTGACGATGATTCCATCGTGCTGCTGGAAAGTATGCAGGATGGTGTGCTGTATTCCAACATTCTGCTCAAGCTGTATCTGAAATCGCTGAAACATGGCGGACGGCTTCAACTTGACGAGGACATTCCTTACACGGCGCAGATGATCGCCACCATTACCCGCCAGCAGATCGGCACTGTGGAGAGAGCCTTGCAGATCTTTTTGAAGCTGGGTCTTGTGGAAGTGCTGGACAGCGGCACATTCTACATGAGCAACATCGAACTTTTAATCGGCCAGTCCTCTACCGAGGCCGAGCGAAAGCGGGCTGCAAGACTCCAAAACAAGGCTCTTTCTGCGCCTCGGACAAACGGCGGACATTTGTCCGACATTCATCCACCAGAGATAGAGATAGAGATAGAGTTAGAGAAAGAGATAGAGATAAAGAGAGAGATAGAGAAGGGACACCCCGCCCACACCTATGGCCGTTACCAGAATGTTTTCCTGACGGATGAAGAACTGGCAGACTTGCAGGCCAGCTTTCCCACTGTATGGGGCCAGTACATCGAAAAGCTGTCCGAGTACATGGCTTCTACCGGCAAGCGTTATCAGAGCCATGCAGCGACCATCCGGCGCTGGGCCAGTGAGGACGCGAAAAAGGCGGCCCCGCCCACCCGCAACCGGGATTACAGCGTAAAGGAGGATGAAACTGTATGATTGAGATTACCGCAGAAATCCGGGCGCTGATCGACAAGGCAGCCGTCGGTATGGAACTGGCCGGGGACGAGTACATAGACCCGGCAGACGGGCTCATTCACTGTAAGAAATGCGGCGGCCAGAGGCAGACCGTTGTGCCATGCTTCGGGAAATCCGGCTACTTTATGCCGCGCTGCATCTGCCAGTGCCAGCGGGAGGCTGAGGAGCAGCGCAAGGCTGCTGAAGAACGGCAGCGCCGCATGGAGCGTATCAAACGCCGAAAGGCACAGGGCTTGCAAGACCGTTATCTGTACGACTACACATTTTCCAATGACAACGGCCAAAATCCCCTGATGGGCAAGGCCCGCGCCTATGTGGAGAACTGGAAGGAGGCATACAGGAACAACACCGGCCTGCTGTTGTTTGGGGATGTGGGAACCGGCAAGTCCTTTTTCGCCGGTTGTATCGCCAACGCCCTGCTTGACCGGGATGTGCCGGTGCTGATGACGAACTTTCCCACCATCCTGAACCGCCTGACGGGGATGTTCTCTGAGGACAGGGCCGACTTTATCGCCAGCTTTGACGAGTACGACCTGCTTATCATTGACGATTTGGGTGTGGAGCGCAGTACCGAGTATGCGATGGAGCAGATGTTTTTTGTCATTGACAGCCGCTACCGCAGCCGCAGACCCATGATAATCACCACCAACCTGAAGCTGGCCGAACTCAAGAACCCGCCCGACCTGGCCCACGCCCGTATCTATGACCGTATTCTGGAACGGTGTGCGCCGATTCTCTTTGACGGGAAGAATTTCCGGGAAGAAAATGCCGGTGCTACCCGACAGGCAGCAAAAGACATTGTAAACAGTAAGCACGATTGATTTTTTACCGAGCGGCACAGACCCGTTCGGAGAAAGGAGCGCCATGAACAAAGAACCCCGTACTATGCAGTCGGCAGACGCCGCTACTGCGTCCAGAGCGCCGGAAAACACGCCGGCGATGGTAAAGAAAATCGGAAAGACAACCTACAAGGTTCATGTCCATTTCAGCAATACCAGCACAGAAACCATGAGCGATAAAATCAAGCGTATGCTCAAAAATGAAATTCAGCAGATGTGACAGACTGATAAACGAAGCCGTCTTGTGCTAAACTGATGATGGTACGCACCAAAATTTTTGTCAAGGAGGACACGAAAATGCTTTACACAGAAAAAGAGAAACATGAAATTGAGCGAGTAAAGGAAGTCTTTGCGGAACATCTGCGGCAAAGCCCTGATTTTGAACTGCTCTGGTCGGACAAGGTGGGCTATGTCTGGCTGACGATTGGCGTAAATCCAGTCTATGTGGATACCGGTATCAGAATCGAATCAGCCGCCGATCTCTGCGGCAGGTGTTTGGACGATGTAGCTTCGGATGTTCTATATATGACGGGCAACGATCACGCGCTGGAAGCAGCCGATCCGCTGGAATTGGCCGAAATCAAGCGGCGCTGGGAGCCATATATCAACCAGCTGCCAGACTATGCGTATCTCTGCAAAGACCTGCTGAACGGAAAAATGTAATCTATCAAACGAGGTGTCAGGAGCCATACGGTGCTTCTGGCACCTTTTTTGTGGATTTTTTGTGAATTTGATGAAAAAGTCCTTGACAATTTGTCTCTGGCAAGACGGCAAAAAGCATTTTGATTTCCTGCGGTGCGCGACTGGCTCCCTTTGACATCCCGCAGCTTCGTGAAGTCATGGCCTATGACGAATTGGAGCTTGACCGCATCGGAGATCGGAAAACGGCGGTATTCTTCATCATTTCCGATACCACGCAGACCTACAACTTTTTAGTGGCGCTTGCTTTTTCGCAGATGTTCAACCTCCTGTGTGAACGGGCGGACAATGTTCACGGTGGCCGCCTGCCGCACCATGTACGGGTGTTGTGGGATGAGGCAGCCAACACGGGACAGGTGCCCCAGCTCGAAAAGCTGGTCGCGGTTATCCGCTCCCGCGAGGTGAGTCTTTGCCTGCTGTATCAACAGTTGGCACAGTGCAAGGCCATTTACGATAAACACGCCGAGACAATCCTCGGCAACATGGATAGCGTGGTGTTCCTCGGTGGCCGCGAAGCCAGCACCATCAAGGAAATATCCGAGAACTGGCTGGGAAAAGCCACAATCAGTATGCAGACTGACAGCCGCTCCCGTGGTCAGTCGGAAAGCTACAGTCAAAATACCCAGCGGCTGGGCCGGGAACTGATGACCCCAGCCGAACTTGCAACCATGCCGGGAGATAAATGTATTTTGCAGCTTCGGGGCCTGCCCCCGTTCTTCTCTCCCAAGTATGATCTGAAACGGCATCCGAACTACCGTTATACGGCGGAGGCCGATAAACAGAAAAACGCTTTTGACCTCGACAGGCTCATTAACCGCCGCAGGCGGCCCGGTCTGAACGAGGCGTGTACGATGTATGAGGTGACTGTGCCGGACGATGCACTCACGGAAGAGGACGAGGACATCCTCAACTATGATGACATCGACGATCCAGACGCCTTTGCATAAACGCTTCGAGACAAAGTGTCCCGAAGTTTGTAACCTGCCGCCTGCAAGGGCGGCTTTTTTGTTATCGGGAAAATCCCGGAGAAATGGAGGCTTATATGGCATTTTTCTCATCTGCAATCGACACTTTACAGACCCTCGTTATTGCTCTCGGTGCTGGTCTTGGCGTGTGGGGCGTGGTTAATCTGCTGGAGGGCTACGGCTCGGATAACCCGGGCTCCAAGTCCCAGGGCATGAAGCAGTTCATGGCTAATTAAAGGGAACAAAAAGAAAGGAAAAACCAATCCAGACGGTATCAGCGGCAGGCTACAAGAATAAATTGTGATTTCACAAGATTGGTGCTATAATAAGAGAAAAGTGCCTGCCGGGGCAGCCGCTCCGGTGGTATGGATAGAAAGGCAGGAAAACAATATGCACATCAGCTATAAACCACTCTGGCACACACTGTTAGAGCGTGATATGAGAAAAGAGGATTTAAGGCTTGCTGCTGGTATGACAACAAATATGATTGCCAACATGAGCAAAGAGGGAAAGCACATCAGCATGGATACATTAGCCCGTATCTGCGAAACGCTGAATTGTGAGATTACCGATGTGATTGAGTTAGTACCAGACGAGCCTGCTTCCACAGGAGGTAAGGAACATGAGCGAATTGAAACCAAGAATAACGGAAAACGGAATTGATTATATCCTTGTCGGAGATTA
>OGFV01000275.1_pt1 | contig 21854 bp, 20 predicted proteins | sample 1571131 | NCBI WGS metagenome assembly OGFV01 (sample SAMEA2582044, study PRJEB24529) | metagenome | biome: Human gut stool | place: China | collected 2011
CGGGCCCCCGTCAATTCCTTTGAGTTTCACCGTTGCCGGCGTACTCCCCAGGTGGAATACTTAACGCTTTCGCTTGGCCGCTTGCCGTATATCGCAAACAGCGAGTATTCATCGTTTACTGTGTGGACTACCAGGGTATCTAATCCTGTTTGATACCCACACTTTCGAGCATCAGTGTCAGTTGCAGTCCAGTGAGCTGCCTTCGCAATCGGAGTTCTTCGTGATATCTAAGCATTTCACCGCTACACCACGAATTCCGCCTACCTCTGTTGCACTCAAGGTCGCCAGTATCAACTGCAATTTTACGGTTGAGCCGCAAACTTTCACAACTGACTTAACAACCCGCCTACGCTCCCTTTAAACCCAATAAATCCGGATAACGCTCGGATCCTCCGTATTACCGCGGCTGCTGGCACGGAGTTAGCCGATCCTTATTCATAAAGTACATGCAAACGGGTATGCATACCCGACTTTATTCCTTTATAAAAGAAGTTTACAACCCATAGGGCAGTCATCCTTCACGCTACTTGGCTGGTTCAGACTCTCGTCCATTGACCAATATTCCTCACTGCTGCCTCCCGTAGGAGTTTGGACCGTGTCTCAGTTCCAATGTGGGGGACCTTCCTCTCAGAACCCCTATCCATCGTAGGTTTGGTGGGCCGTTACCCCGCCAACTGCCTAATGGAACGCATCCCCATCGACAACCGAAATTCTTTAATAATTATCCCATGCGGAATAATTATGCCATCCGGTATTAATCTTTCTTTCGAAAGGCTATCCCAGTGTTGTCGGCAGGTTGGATACGTGTTACTCACCCGTGCGCCGGTCGCCATCCATCAAAGCAAGCTTTGATGATGCTGCCCCTCGACTTGCATGTGTTAAGCCTGTAGCTAGCGTTCATCCTGAGCCAGGATCAAACTCTTCATTGTAAAAGTATTGTTAATCATTCCATAAAGGAACGGTTGTTGCTCTGTTCAGGACGCTCGAATTTAAAAAGTATCTATTACCTATTTAATAAGTAATGACGGTTCTTTTTATTTTACCCAAGACCGTTTCTTTTTCAGAAACAAGTCTTGCTCTTGTACTACTTGTATTGTTTATGTAAATCTCTTCAAAGATCGCTTCTTTTATGTCGGCTTTCTTTTCAGGAAAGCGGATGCAAAGGTAAAAACTTTTAAGTATATCTTCCAAATATTTTCGGAAGTTTTTTTTCATCTTTCCTTTTTCCCGTCATCTCTCTTGCGAAAGGGAGAACAAAAGAAAGATTGTTTTACCGACCCGGATTCAAGAAAAAGTGTGTCAACCAACGCTGCTTACTTTTTGAAAGCGGGTGCAAAGGTAAGAACTTTATTTCATATCTTCCAAATGTTTTCGGAAGTTTTTTTTTCATTCTGCTTTTTCAAAGGAGGAATTTCAGAAAGAAACAAGCCCCAAGCAGAAGAAATAGGTAAGAGTTCCTACGCCGTTCCTGTCAGAATGTCAAAACATCGCTGCTCCCGTTCTCGAAAGCGGGTGCAAAAGTAGGACTTTATAACATACACACCAAATATATAAGGGGATTTTTTCGCGTTTTTCTTGAACATTTTTATAAAACGCTGATTGACAAATGTGTTGAAGAACATATTTTTTTAAGGAGGATGGAAAGTCTGGCAAAAGGGATACATTATAATATATGCGCATGCGCGCGAAAAGAAACAACGGAAGACTGAAAGAAAACACGGAGATACGGAAAGGCATTGCATAACACCCGGATCTTGACATGTCCGACATCCGGGTCTTGGCATGTCTGACATCCGGGTCTCGGTATGCACGACACCCGGGTGTCGGACACAAGAAAAAGGCTTACGGGAGAAATGACACAGGAAGGAAACAATACAGAAACATGCAACGAAAAGAAAGACAGAAAGAAAAAGTGAATACTATGTTTAAAGAGTATTTCTATTCATTGTTTTTGTGCAGCAGACCAATCATCCATTTTTTTGAACAGTATATTCCACTTGTTCACACTTATAATCCACTTGTTACCAACATTATATACCATCAACAGCATTACACTTTCAATTTCCTTGGATTCTTTTTGCACAATGGAGCCGAGCTATAATCTACCTGGCTAAAGGAAAACTTTTAGCCATTATTTTAGATGAGAATACTCTGACAGAATTACTTTATGCTCTTTCAACTTGATAATGTGACAGAAACCAATATTGAAATAATTCAATACACTCCTAAAGTCACTAACAAAACTTTATCTGTCACTATATACCTTGCTTTATAACCGGAAGCCCCAATCCGCCCTGACTTAAAGACAAGGCTTTCGGCTGCCCTTTCTGTGCATTCCTATAAACGGCACGAGAAACATGCAATGTTTTTACCGTACCATTATCAAAAGCTACTTCGAGATAATATTCATAGCGCATACCATCGGATACATAACGATGCTTTCCTACCTTGCGCCGTTTTTCATGTTGCTCCATACGTTTATCGAGTACGGTTACAGTTACCTCATACTCGTCAGCGTCCGCCAACAAATTGTTGCCTGAAAGAAACAATACATAACAGAAAGAACCCACGCATACCAAATGACACAGTACATTCACAATCCCATTCTCTACGGTCGTCAGCCATATCCACTTCCGATAGAGAGGAAGAGTCAACATACCTGCCGCCAATGCTACGCCAACAGGTATCCACCAGGCTGCCAATGTTTTCTCAGAAATCACATATCCCATAGTGCCCGAGAACAATACGGCCAAGACCACAAAAATGCGTAATATTTTAATAAACAGAATCCCCATCGCTTTAATTTGTATTTTCCTGCAAATATAAAAATAAAAGTGACATTGCAAATTCTCACACACAGCATTCCGCATGAACTAACTTACCTAACAGAGCGTTATAACTGTACAAACTTAAAGAAACGACCATTATGGAAAAGAACTTGATTCATAGTAATGAATTGCATTTCATTGATAAGAAACGCATTCATCGGGCGGTAGAGCAGTTGGTTGAGTCATTGGAACTGGCAGCAGGTTCCACAACGGGATTTAATCTGTATGCAGTAGTAGAGAGTTATTTCACTGACTTGAACAAACGAAAGGAAATAAACCGTTTGCTTAATCTTGAGCAAAATATTTGTGAAGAAGTAGAAGAAGAACTCGGAGTGTACGAAATGTAAAACAATGTATACATATCAGTGAGGCTATATCCAAACTAAAATTCGCCTATTATTTGTTTCTTTCCGAGCACGGGATTACACGGAAAACACAGATTTTTCTTCATTCTTTTTCCGTGAAATCCGTGTAATTCCGTGCCTAAAAGAAATCATCAGATGTATTTTGACCTCAATATTCTTTCAACATTCGACTTTCCTATCAATCCTTTGCCTGATGCACTGTCAGTTGCGGGAACGGGAAACCGATTCCTTCTTCGTTGAATACAGTATAAATAGTCTTGTTCATATCAAAATAAACTCCCCAATAATCGCTGCTCTTCACCCAAACACGGATAACAATATTTACACAGCTGGCATCCAAAGCATGAAGGGCGACAAAAGGCGCCGGAGCATTCAGAATACGACTGTCGGTAGCAAGTATACGGCGTACGGTACTTTCCACCTTATCGTAATTCTCGCCATATTCCACTCCAATAACCCAGTCTACGCGACGGGTATCCTCACGACTGTAATTAGTCACAGTACCGCTACTCAAAGCACCGTTAGGAATATAAATCACCTTATTATCGGCCGTAGTAAGAATTGTATGGAATATCTGAATCTCGCGCACCGTACCGGACACACCCTGGCTTTCAATCCAATCACCTACCTTAAACGGGCGAAACAGCAAGACGATAAGTCCGCCGGCAAAATTCTGCAAATTTCCGGATAACGCCATACCCACCGCTACACCGGCAGATGCCAACAAAGCTGCAAATGAAGTTGTTTCAACTCCCAACTTGCCGATAACGGCAATAATTAACAGAATTGTCAGTAGAATATTCACCAGACTCTTGACGAAACTTTGGATACCCGCATCAATGTGCCGCTTCATCAGTAGTTTAGACACTAGTTTTTTAATGAAAGAAATAAGGAAACGCCCAACCACAAAGATTATAACTGCCCCTATAATACGACCGCCGGCTCCTACCCCCCAATCAATCAGTTGCTGCATAAAAATCTGAAGCTTGCTGAATCCCTCTTCAGAAGCCTGGGCGACAAACGCCGCCATTAATAAAGATGATAACATAATGATTATAGTTTAATGGATTAATGAATACAAAATTAACAAATAAATCCATTTTTCGTTCACATTATTTGTACCTTTCGACCAAAAGAAATACTTTTGCCTCTGATTTCAATTAAGGGGTGCCCTAATATTACGGGCTGAGATCATACCCATTGACCTGATTCGGGTAGTGCCGACGTAGGGAAAAGAAGAAAAGTTCCCCTTTTCTGTAGTAATCTTTAATAGTTCAAATTGCAAATGAAAAAGTATGCAATGACAGCATGCCTGTTTATGGCAGCGCTGAATGTCTGCGCACAGACAAAGGAAAAAGACAGTTTGCGGGTAATAGACTTACAAGAAGTAGAGATTATCTCTACACGCGCCACAGGAACCACTCCGGTGGCATTTACCAACATCAACAAAGAACAGCTTAAAAAACAGAACTTCGGACAAGACTTGCCGTATCTGTTGAGTATGACTCCCTCTGCCATCACTACCAGTGATGCCGGAGCGGGTATCGGGTATACCACATTGAGAGTACGCGGTACGGACGGAACACGCATCAACGTCACCGCCAACGGTATTCCTATCAATGATGCCGAAAGCCACAATGTATTTTGGGTAAACCTGCCGGATTTCGCATCGTCCGTCAAAGACATGCAAATCCAGCGTGGCGCAGGAACTTCCACCAACGGTGCAGGAGCTTTCGGAGCCAGTATCAACATGCAGACCGGAGACTTCTCACTGAAACCGTATGCCGAGCTGAACGGTTCGTACGGGTCGTTCAATACACACAAAGAAACGGTAAAAGCAGGAACAGGACTTATCAACGACCATTGGTCTTTCGACGCCCGCCTATCCAATATCAGTTCGGACGGGTACATCGACCGCGCATCGGTCGGACTGAATTCTTACTACCTGCAGGGCGGATATTACAGCGACAACACTTCTATCAAGTTAATAACATTTGGCGGCAAAGAGCGTACCTACCATGCCTGGAATTATGCCAGTAAAGAAGAAATGGAGAAATACGGCCGCCGTTACAACTCTTGCGGGTATATGTACACCGACGACAACGGCACCGACCATTTCTATGAAGACCAAACGGACAACTACGTACAAAAGAACTACCAATTGCTTTTCAACCACAACTTCACTTCCGCCTGGAATGTAAACGTAGGTTTGCACTACACCAAAGGAGACGGCTACTATCAAGAATACAAAGGCGGACGCAAACTGGTGGAATATGGCCTGTTGCCATACGAACATGACGGTGAAACCGTAAGCAAAAGCGACCTTATCCGTAAAAAAGCGATGGACAACTGGTTCGGCGGCGGCATCTTCTCCGTAAATTATAAGGGCAACCGCCTTCATACATCCCTCGGCGGCGGACTGAACCGCTATGACGGCGACCACTTCGGCAAAGTGTTGTGGGTGAAAAACTACATCGGCAACCTCGACCCAGACAAAGACTACTACCGCAACAATGCCACAAAGAACGACGGTAACCTCTATCTGAAAGCCAACTATGAGTTATGCAGCGGGGTCAATGCCTATGCAGATTTGCAATACCGCCACATCTCTTATAAAATGTACGGACAGAACGACAAGTGGAACAGCGTTACCAATGACGGTCTGCAACAACTTACCATTCATGAAAAGTTCGACTTCTTCAACCCCAAAACCGGGCTGTCATGGCAAATCAACCGCAACAACCGGATATACGGTTCGTTCAGCGTAGCCCACAAAGAACCGACACGCAACAACTATACGGACGGCAAGTTTACCGAACACCCCAAAGCAGAGCGTCTGTTCGACTACGAGCTGGGATACACCTTTGCCAATTCCTGGCTGACTTTCGGCACCAATCTATACTACATGGACTACAAAGATCAGCTGGTGCTGACCGGTGAACTGAACGAAATCGGTGAAGCCGTAGCCGCCAACGTACCCGACAGTTACCGTATGGGTATCGAACTAATGGCAGGTTTAAAGCTGCCTTGCGGTTTCCAATGGGACATCAACGCCACGTTAAGCCGCAACCGTGTAGAAAACTTTACCGAAACACTTTATGAAAACGAAGACCCGACCGGCGACACATGGAGCACTTATCTGGGCGATACCCACATTGCTTTCTCTCCCGACTTTCTGCTGAACAACCGTTTCGGATACACCTACAAGGGGTTTGAAGCATCTTTACAATCGCAATACGTCAGCAAACAGTACATGAGCAACCTGAATTGCAAAGACCATATTCTGGATGCCTATTTCGTCAGCAACCTGAACCTATCGTACACATTCACGTTGCCCAAAACAAAATCGATAACTGTAGGCTGTACCATCTACAATCTCTTCAACGAAGAGTATGAGAACAATGGCTACGCAGGCAGCGGCTTCTATTATGAGAACGGACAGAAAGTGCGCTACAATTATGCCGGATATGCCGCACAGGCCGGCACTAATGTATTAGGACATATCTCCTTGAGTTTCTAAATTTGATTATGGAGCAGACACTCGAAATTATCGGAACACTTGTCGGTCTTCTCTACCTCTGGCTGGAGTATCGGGCAAGTATATATCTTTGGATAGCAGGCATCATAATGCCTGCTATCTATATCTTCGTGTACTACAATGCGGGGCTGTATGCTGACTTCGGTATCAACATCTACTACCTCGGAGCTGCCATATATGGGTGGATGATGTGGAAATACGGAGCATTCTTACACCGGACAATCCTGAAAAGGAAAATCCCGGATATGGAAAACCAACAACAAGAGCTTCCCATAACCTGCATGCCGTCAAGGTATCTGTTGCCGCTTATTGCGATATTTGCCGTTACGCTTGCCGGCATTGCCTGGTTACTTATCAACTTTACAGACAGCAATGTCCCCTGGCTGGACTCCTTCACTACCGCGCTCAGCATTGTCGGCATGTGGATGCTGGCACGTAAATATGTAGAACAATGGTGGGCCTGGATTGGCGTAGATGCTGTGAGTACAGGATTGTACATCTATAAAGGACTCGATTTTACCGCTGCATTGTACGGCCTTTACACAATAATCGCTATCTTTGGCTATTTCAAATGGAAGAAGCTGATGAAAAAAGAGGCTGATTTATGATTTATAAATTCCGATTTAGCAAGTATCAACTATGAAAGTGGAAGCTGTGGTTTTAGCAAACGGGGAATATCCTACCGCTCCCCTGCCTTTGCAGATATTGGCAGATGCGCCTTACGTAGTCTGTTGCGACGGCGGTGCAGACGAATACATCCGGAACGGACATACCCCCAATCTTATTATAGGTGACGGCGACTCCATCAGTGAGGAGAACCGCAAGAAGTACGGGCATCTGCTTCACCGCATTGCCGAACAAGAAACGAACGACCAGACCAAAGCCGTCAACTACCTGTTATCGCAAGGCAAACGCCGGATAGCTATCGTAGGCGCCACCGGCAAACGCGAAGACCATACGTTGGGAAACATCAGCCTGCTTATGGACTATATGCGTGCAGGAGCCGATGTGCGGACTTATACAGATCACGGTATCTTCATCCCTTGCCGGAACACATGTACTTTTACCTGCCAACCGGGACAGCAAGTATCCATCATCAACTTCAATGCCCGTAAATTGCATGGACTCGGCTTGGTATACCCTCTCAGCGACTTCACCAACTGGTGGCAGGGCACTCTCAACGAATGCATCGGAACAGAGTTTACGATTGAGGCGGAAGGGGAGTATCTGGTTTTTTTGAATTTCCCTCAGCCACTTCCACAAAGTACACGCTGATACAAATCATAGCAATGGCAACGGCCTGTGTCCAACTGAACCGGTCCTGCCCCAAAGAAAGCGAGACAACCGTGGTCACTACCAATATCAGATAGCTGTAAATAGCGACAACGGTAGTCTTCAGGTACTTCAACCCGACAGGAACCAGGAAGTAACTGAGATAAGTAGGGAAAATAAGGATAAATGCAAGTACAGCCCACGCCGTCCAATGCCACTCGCCTTTCCAGGCTTCTGCAAACATCGGTGCATCCCACCCTGCAACGGACGAAACGATTATGCCGGAAACAGCAGCTCCGCCAAATATATATTTCATCATTGTCACTACTCCTACCTTCTCCAGCAGTTTCTTGCTTACAATCAGATAAACGGCAAATACAAACGAACTGATCATACAAAGCAAATTGCCGGTAAAGGCATCGCGTGCCAAATCATCGCTGCCCTGCGTCAAGATACACAACATCGCACCGCCAAACCCCAAAGCTATACCGATAATCTTCATTACCGTAGCTTTCTCGTGCAGAAAGAAAACGGAAATGAGAAATACCCATATAGGCTGCATCGAATTGAATATGGCGCTCGAAACCGGAGTGGTTTTGCTGATGCCCAGCAGATAGCAGAACATAAATCCGTAAAGCCCGAACGCCCCGAGGCAAAACAGCATGATGCGTTGCTTCCTGGTAACCGCCGCTTCTTTTATAAAACAACCCGTCAACCAAAAAGCCACTGCCGCAAACACGCACCGTATGGTAACACCCGTTAAAGCTCCCAACCACAAAGGCAATAAATACTTCAATCCGTTCATGTTCAGACCCGCCATGACACGGGATGCAACCATACTGAGATTGGCTTCCAGCTTTTTATCTTTCATGAGACTATCTACATTGAGTTCAAGGTAGTGAGAACGCATAGCACTGGGAAATGTTCGGAAACATACGGAGCGTTATCCTAAACAATTCGCAACTTTGCAATGTTTTTAGGGAAACAGGAGACTGAAAAATGAAAGAAACAGAACCCAAACAGGCATCAAACCCCACCAAACAAGTGCTCGTATTCTCCACCCGCCTACGCCAGGATATCCAAACCGCTTGCCGGCAACTGGAAAACGGAGAAGGGCAAGAAGATGTTACAATCAATAAGGAAGTAAAATCATGGTTAAACAAATAAATTGGTCGCCACTTGCCAAGGGGGAACTGAGAAGCCTGCTGTTATCCTCAGTGCAGAGGTTTGGAAACAAAGAACAGGGAAAGATTATATACTCACTCTTCCAGAATGCACTTCATCGCATTACTCTAAATCCTTTCATCGGACAAGCCACGGAAGTGGATAACATACGATATATCACTCCTTGTCCCGACTATACGCTATTCTACCGCCACAGCCTTCTGAAAATAGAAATACTCGTGCTTTGGGATAATAGCCATAAAGTCGGAAAGATAAAAAGCATTCCCATAGGGGAACAAGAAGAGGCGTCAAAACTCCTTTGATATTTTTTTAGTTTTGACACCTCATCCTATCAGAAACAACCGGTAATCAGATATTCATTAAATAGCGCTTGAAGTCTGCAAAATCTTTCGACATAGGCAGACTCTTCTTTTCGCCACGCATAAAGGCTTGCAACTTCTCCGGTATCTGTATCGCCTCACCGATAATATTCTCTACCGTATCTTTGAACTTGGCAGGATGAGCCGTTTCCAGGAAGACGCCCGTCTCACCCGGCTGCAAGCCCTCTTGCAATGCACGGAAACCGCATGCGCCATGAGGGTCGAGCAGGTAATGCTCATCTGTCCAAACATTCTTCACGGTTTCGGCTATCTGTTCGTCCGTATAAGCAGCACCGCTTATCTCGGCAGAGATAGCTGCATGGCTACCGCCATAGAGGTCGAGCACACGGGCAAAGTTACTCGGATCGCCCACATCCATGGCATTGGCTATCGTAGCGACGCTGGGTCGCGGCGCATAAACACCCGTCTGCAAATATTGATAGAATATGTCGTTACGGTTGTTGGATGCTATGAAACGCTTTATCGGCAGTCCCATGCGTTTACCGAACAAACCGGCCGTTATATTACCGAAATTGCCGCTTGGCACACAGATTACGGCATTGGCAGCCTTACCCGCCCGCTTCAACTGCGCATAAGCATAAAAATAGTAGAAAGCCTGCGGCAGAAAACGTGCCACATTAATGGAGTTGGCGCTGGTAAGTTGCAAACGGCTGTTAAGCTCCTTGTCCATGAAAGCCGCTTTCACCAATGCCTGACAATCGTCGAACGTGCCATCCACTTCAAGAGCCGTGATATTCTGTCCCAACGTAGTGAATTGCTTTTCCTGAATTTCACTGACCTTGCCCTTCGGATAGAGCACATAAACATGAATACCTTCTACGCCGAGGAAACCATTGGCAACGGCACTACCCGTATCACCCGAGGTAGCAACCAATACATTAACCTGCTTCTTACCCTCTTTTCTAATAAAATAGCCCAACAGGCGCGCCATAAAACGGCCGCCCACATCCTTAAAGGCAAGTGTAGGGCCATGGAACAATTCGAGGGAATAGATATTTTCCGTCACTTTCACCAAAGGGACATCGAAGCTCAATGTATCGTACACAATCTGCTTCAATGTATCTGCGGGAACATCTTCCCCAAAGAAAGCATCCGCCACCCGATAGGCTATCTCCTGAAAGCCAAGCGTATCAATGCTGTCGTAGAATTCCTGCGGCAACGGTTTAATGGTAAAGGGCATGAAAAGTCCTTTGTCTGCGGCAAGCCCTTTCACTACCGCCTCTTCGAGGGTAACATCGGGAGCTTGTTTGTTGGTACTATAATATTGCATATTAAATTAAATATTAAAGAATTAATAATTAAAGACTATGACGCTGCACCGAATGATAATCAGCACATTTGGGCATGTCATCTCATTATCCCTTCATAAATTCGTTTATAAACTCATCTTCTTTCAGCAGACCGTAGCTGCCGCTGCAAGCCGCCACTTCATCAAAAGTCTGCACCTCGTCCGGCTCAATACCCGGATACCAAATAAAGAAAGGTACCGGTTCGTTGGTATGTGTACGCAGCTCGCAGGGAGTGGGATGATCGGGCAAAACGGCAATGGCGACAGGTTCTTCCCAATCTTTCACCGCTTCATAAATAGGACCTACGGCGCGGCTATCCAGATTTTCAATGGTCAGCATCTTCAAAGGAATGTCTCCTTCATGTCCCGCCTCATCGCTGGCCTCGATATGCAGGTAAACGAAATCATCCGTTTTCAGTGCGTCAAGAGCGGCAGCCACTTTATTCTCGTAATTGGTATCGTACAGTCCGGTCGCTCCTTCCACCGTCAGGCGGCGCAGTCCGGCATAATAGCCGATACCGTTAATCAAATCTACAGCAGAGATTACAGCGCCTTTCCTCACTTGAGGAAACTTATCCGAAAGTGTTTCCATCTGCGGACGATAACCCGGACTCCACGGCCAAATACTGTTAGCCGGGTCTTTGCCTTCGGCTGCACGCTTCCTATTGACGGGGTGTTCTTTCAGCAATTCTTGCGAACGCATGATTAAATCGTTAATCAGATCGGCGGTTTGTTGCGGGGTCAAATCGGCTTTTCCTTCGGGAACGGTGATACTTTCTGTACCTGCCATAGGCTTTACCAGCAACGGCCGATAGGGTTTCAGAGGGACATCATGCGGAGGAGTACAGTCTATACGCTTGTCTCCGCCTTTTATTACCAACAAATGCCGGTATTGCACACCCGTATGGAAACGCACGCGCTCATTACCCAAATGTTCCTGCAGATATTTCACCAGCACATCGGCTTCTTCGGTCGTAATATGTCCCGCCGAATGGTTCTTGATAGCACCTCCTTCAATGCAGATAATATTACAGCGCATCGCCATTTCACCCGGCTTCAGGTCTACACCGATACTTGCCGCTTCCAACGGGCCGCGTCCCTCATATACTTTCGGCAGGTCATAGCCCAAAACGGACATATTGGCAACCTCACTGCCGGGATGAAATCCGTCGGCAACAGTTTTTAACCTGCCTACACGCCCCATCCGGGCAAGCTTATCCATATAGGGCGTTTTAGCTGCTTGCAACAAAGTCCTGCTTTCCAAAGACTTTACAGGCCAGTCGGCCATACCGTCACCTAATATAATAATGTGTTTCATACCCATGAATCTTGAAATCCAAGTACGAAGTTCGTACTTAATTAAACGTTCGCAATACTCATTATGTCCGCAAATACTCCCGCAGCCGTTACACCGGCACCGGCACCGTAGCCTTGTATCATCATCGGATATTCCTTATAACGCTCTGTTGTCAGCAAGATAATATTGTTGCTGCCTTCCAGCCCATAGAACGGGTGATTGACACCCACTTCCTGCAGTCCTACGGAGGCCTTGCCGTTCTCCAGTCTGGCAACGAAACGCCAATGCTTGTTTTCCGCTTCCAACACCTTGCGGCGTGCTTCAAAGCCGGCGTCGAGGCTCGGCACTTTCTTCCAGAAGTCATCCAAAGAACCTTCGAAGAAATCATCGGGTACAAAGAGATTCTTTTCCACATCACTTTGCTCAATGCGATAACCGGCTTCACGTGCAAGGATTACCAGTTTGCGGATTACATCCTTGCCACTGAGGTCGATACGCGGATCAGGTTCGGAATAACGTTCCTCCTGAGCCATTTTAATGGTTCTGCTGAAAGGAATATCCGCGCTTATCTTGTTGAATATATAATTCAGCGTACCGCTCAGCACGGCTTCAATCTTCAGTATCTTGTCACCGCTATGAATAAGGTCGTTAATGGTATTGATAATAGGCAACCCCGCACCTACGTTCGTCTCAAACAGATATTTCACGCCGCGCTGGCGGGCTATCTGCTTCAGTTCCCGGTAGTTTTCATACTCCGAAGAAGCTGCAATCTTATTGGCGGCTACAACCGAAACGTTGTGCATCAAAAGGTCTTTATACAAGGAAGCCACTCCTGCGCTTGCCGTACAGTCCACGAATACGGAGTTAAAGATATTCATGCCGATAATCTCGTTACGAAGCGTATCCAAAGAGCTTTCCTTACCTTTCTCCGCCAATTCTTCGCGAAAGCGTCCCAAGTCAAATCCCTCGCGGCTGAAGATTGCTTTGGAAGCATCGGCAATACCTACCACATTCAGCTGCAAGCCGTTCTCCTGCATCAATTTCTGACGCTGGCTGTGAATCTGTTCTATCAAACTGCCGCCTACCGTACCAACTCCGCAGATAAAGAGATTCAATACCTGATATTCCGACAGGAAGAAAGAGTCATGGATCACGTTCAAAGACTTGCGCAACGACTTGCTGTCTACCACAAACGAAATATTCGTTTCCGAAGCGCCCTGTGCACAAGCTATCACATTGATACCGTTACGTCCCAGCGTACCGAACAGCTTACCGGCAATACCCGGCGTATGCTTCATATTCTCACCTACAATGGCTACCGTAGCCAAATCCTTCTCAGCTTGTATGGGTGAAATCTCTCCCATTTCAATCTCTTTGACAAACTCTTCGTTCAGAACTTCACAAGCCAGGTCGGCATCCGCATTACGCACACCGATGGAAGTAGAATTCTCCGAAGATGCCTGCGATACGAGGAACACACTGATACCGTTCTTTGCCAAAGCCTTAAAGATACGGTAGTTCACACCAATCACGCCTACCATACCGAGTCCCTGCACCGTTATCAGACTTGTATCGTTGATAGACGAAATACCTTTAATGGCTTTACTTTGCGGATTGGAAACATCCTGCTTGATGACCGTTCCCGCTCCGTCGGGATTGAACGTGTTCTTTATTATAATAGGTATGTTCTTGTGGCAAACCGGATAGATGGTAGGCGGATACACTACCTTAGCGCCGAAGTTGCAAAGTTCGGTAGCTTCTACATAGCTCAGTTCATTAATGGTATAAGCCGTGGAAATCACACGCGGATCGGCGGTCATGAAACCGTCCACATCCGTCCAGATTTCCAGTGCATCAGCATCCAGCGCCGCAGCTATGATGGCAGCCGTATAGTCGGAACCTCCACGACCGAGGTTGGTCACCTCGCCCGTAATCTTATCCGTAGAGATAAATCCCGGAACCAGCACCCGTCGGGGCATATCCTTGAATGTCTCGCGCACCAGGGAAGTGGTAAGCTCCGTATCCAATACATGCTTGGAATGTTTCTTCTCCGTTTTGATGAACCGGCGCGAATCAAACCATTCCGCACCCGTCAGTTGCGCTGCAATAATGGATGAAAGGCGTTCGCCGTAACTCACAATCGTATCGGATGTTTTCGGCGAGAGGTCCTTTATCAGGTAAATCCCCTGGAAGATATCTTTCAGCTCATTAAGCAACTCCCCCACCCGGCGTTGCAGTGATACTTGCGCCTCACCTGCCGGAATTACTTCCTTTATCATTTCCACATGACGATAGACAATCTCACGAAACTCGTTTTCATAAGAGGAATCACCGGCAGCCGCCATTTTCGAAGTATTGATCAGCTTGTCCGTAATGCCGCCCAAGGCAGACACTACCACTATTAAAGGTTCGTTTATAGCCTCTACAATTCTCTTAACGCTTAAAATACTGTTCGCAGAACCTACGGATGTTCCGCCGAATTTTATTACTTTCATATCTTTTTATCGGATTGAAACGGTTGATACAATTGTCAAAACAAGCTGCTATGGCCCGTATAGACTTTAACTAAATAAGAAAAACTGCTGAAAAATTGGTGTAACACGTAGAAACACAAAATACTATCCCTAACCCCTAAGGGTCATGGTACACATGGATGTGACTGTATGTTGATAGTACTTGTTCATTCTCTCTTACTGCTATCGCTTATGATAAGTGTTGCAAAAGTAACAATAAAAACATTCAAACTATTACATTTTATGACTTTTTTGCGATAAAAATACAGATTCATTCTATAAAGGGAAGAAATATATACATATTACGGCTACCATATTCACGCTTTTCCAAACAAAGAGATATAAATACTGGCATAGTTTTATAACACTTTGCTATTATTTTAGAGATATATTACTATCTTTGCATGGTAATTATGTAAGAATTGAGCGTATGTCCCCAAATAATACTTCCGTTTTGTTAATTTACACCGGTGGCACTATCGGCATGATAGAAAATGCGGAAACCGGAGCTTTGGAGAGCTTCAACTTCGAACATTTACAGAAGCATGTACCCGAGCTTCAGAATTTTACGTTCCGCATTGATACCTATCAGTTCGATCCGCCTATGGATTCTTCGGATATGGATCCGGATGCCTGGCGCAAACTCGTACGCATTATCAGCGACAACTACAATCAATATACGGGCTTTGTCATCCTTCACGGCACGGATACCATGGCCTACACGGCATCCGCTCTCAGCTTTATGCTCGAGGGCCTCAACAAGCCCGTCATCCTCACGGGTTCGCAGCTTCCTATCGGCGTGCTCCGTACCGACGGTAAAGAAAATCTGCTGACAAGTATCGAAATTGCCACTGCCCGGCATCCCAACGGCCGGCCTATCGTGCCGGAAGTATGTATCTTCTTTGAGAATCATTTGACACGCGGCAACCGTACCACCAAAATAAATGCGGAGAACTTCAATGCTTTCCGCTCGTACAATTACCCTGTACTTGCTTCTGCCGGCATACATATTAAATATAATAATGTGCAGATTCATACGGAGAACGTACAAAGAGAGTTACAGCCACACTACCTGCTCGATACCAATATAGCCATATTGAAGCTCTTCCCCGGCATTCAGGAAAACGTAGTGGATGCCATTCTCGCCATAAAGGGACTGAAAGCTGTGGTGCTGGAAACTTACGGTTCGGGCAATGCTCCGTTGAAAGAGTGGTTTCTCCATCATCTGCACAATGCCTGCGAACAAGGCATTATCATTGTAAACGTTACCCAATGCAGCGCCGGTACGGTAGAAATGGAGCGTTATGAAACAGGATACCGTCTGATGCAGGCAGGCGTGGTGTGCGGATACGACAGCACAACAGAGTCCGCTGTAACCAAACTGATGTTCCTGTTAGGCCACAACTATCCCCCCGCAAAAGTACGCGACCTGATGAGCCGCCCTCTTGCAGGTGAGATAACGATATAGGAAGAGAGGTGCTTACGCCACTACGGGAGTCAAGGCCCCGGTAATCGAATCGATGATAAACCCGGAAACATGGACATCCTCCGGTATCAGCGGATGGTCAAGAATGGCTTTCACCGTTTCTCTTACGGACTTCTCCGTATCTCCGAAGCCATAAAGCCACGAATCGAAATCCACTCCGCAGAAACGTATCATATCTATCGTTTCCTGTTTGATGCCGCGCGCCTTCATGTGCTCTATCATCTGGGCGCTGCTCATGTGGCACGCACCGCAATCGGAATGTGCAATGACCATGACCTCTTTCACCCCCAACTCGTAGATAGCCACCATAAGGCTGCGTATAACGCTGCCGAAAGGATGCGAAATGATTCCGCCCGCATTCTTTATCATCTTTACATCACCGTTCTTTATGCCCAGAGCTGCCGGCAGCAATTCGGTCAGACGGGTGTCCATACAGGAAAGGATGGCGATTTTCTTATCGGGATATTTATTGGTGATATACTTCTCATATCCCTTATTCTCTACAAACCGCTTATTGTATTCAAGAATATCTTCTATCATAGTATAATCCCCGTTTTATATTTTTGAGAACAAATATAGAAAAAACTCTGTGACACACCGCCAGCCCTGAAACGAAAAATCGTACCTTTGGGCAATTATTCTAAAGGAAGTTCTTTTATGGCAAAAGAGAAAACGGTATATGTATGCAGCAATTGCGGGCAGGAATCGCCTAAATGGGTAGGCAAATGTCCGTCGTGCGGAGCGTGGAACACCTATGTAGAAGAGATTGTACGCAAGGAAACCGTAAACAAACGTCCGGTATCGGGCATGGAAACCGCCAAAGCAAAGCCCGTGACACTGGATGAAATCGCTGCCGATGACGAACCCCGTATCGACCTGCACGATGCGGAGCTGAACCGGGTATTGGGCGGCGGTCTGGTACAAGGCTCGCTGGTGCTGATAGGCGGCGAACCGGGTATCGGAAAATCCACCCTGGTGCTGCAGACCATCCTCCGCATACCGGAGAAACGTATCCTCTACATATCCGGCGAAGAAAGCGCCCGGCAGCTGAAGCTGCGTGCCGACCGTCTGTCAGGCACATCCGCCGACTGCCTGATTGTCTGCGAAACCTCGTTGGAACAGATTTACGTCCACATAAAGAATACACGCCCCGATTTAGTCATAATAGACTCCATACAGACCATCTCCACAGAGACGCTCGAATCCTCTCCCGGCAGCATAGCCCAGGTGAGGGAATGCTCCGCCTCTATCCTGCGCTTCGCCAAAGAAACGCATACGGCGGTCATCCTCATCGGCCATATCAACAAGGAAGGAAGCATTGCCGGGCCTAAGGTACTGGAGCACATTGTGGACACCGTGCTCCAATTTGAAGGCGACCAACATTATATGTACCGCATCCTGCGCAGCATCAAAAACCGTTTCGGCAGCACTGCCGAGTTGGGCATCTATGAGATGAGACAGGACGGACTGCGGCAGGTAAGCAATCCTTCGGAACTGCTCCTCAGCCAAGACCATGAAGGAATGAGCGGCATAGCCATCGCTTCGGCCATAGAAGGCATACGACCGTTCCTGATAGAAACGCAGGCATTGGTGAGCAGTGCCGTTTACGGCAACCCGCAACGTTCCGCCACCGGCTTCGACATACGGAGAATGAACATGCTGCTGGCAGTACTGGAAAAGCGGGTCGGCTTCAAGCTTGCCCAAAAGGACGTCTTTCTCAACATTGCCGGCGGACTGAAAGTGAACGACCCCGCCATCGACCTGGCAGTTATCAGCGCCATTCTGTCCAGCAACATGGATACCGCCATAGAACCCGAAATCTGCATGGCGGGAGAAATAGGCCTGTCCGGAGAGATCCGCCCCGTAAACCGGATTGAGCAACGCATCGGCGAAGCGGAGAAGCTCGGTTTCAAACGGTTTATATTACCCAAATATAATCTGCAGGGACTGAACACGTCCAAATTGAAGATTGAGCTGATACCGGTAAGAAAGGTGGAAGAAGCCTTCCGGGCATTGTTCGGCTAAGTCCTCCATAGGATGAGTCCGCCGCAGGAGATACGGATTGATACACATTATATATAGATATAGAAAGAAACCCAATGATACAAGAATACCAATTGCGCGTGTTGCCTGAGGTTGCAGCCAACGAACAACGCATAAAAGAATACCTCATACAAGAGAAAGGAGTGAGCGCACGCGACATTACGGCTACGCGCATTCTGAAACGCAGCATTGATGCACGCCAGCGAACCATCTTCGTAAACCTGACCGTGCGTGCTTATCTCAACGAGTTGCCGAAAGAGAAAGAGTATCAGGAAACCGTCTATAACGATGTGTCGGACAAGCCGCAAGTCATCGTTGTGGGAGCCGGTCCCGGCGGACTGTTTGCCGCCTTGCGTCTGATAGAGCTGGGCTTGCGCCCCGTCATCGTGGAGCGCGGAAAGAATGTACGCGACCGCAAGAAAGACCTTGCCCTGATAGGAAGGGAACAGACCGTCAACCCGGAATCCAATTACAGTTTCGGAGAAGGCGGTGCAGGCGCCTATTCGGACGGCAAGCTCTATACCCGCAGTAAAAAACGGGGAAACGTAGACAAAATCCTGAACGTATTCTGCCAGCACGGCGCTTCATCTTCCATACTCGTAGACGCCCATCCCCATATCGGCACGGACAAACTGCCGCGGGTCATAGAAAACATGCGGAACACCATTATCGGTTGCGGCGGTGAAGTGCACTTTGAGACACGGATGGATGCTCTTATTATTGAAAACGATGAAGTGAAAGGCATCGAAACCGATACCGGCCGGACATTCCTTGGTCCTGTAATACTTGCTACCGGACACTCCGCACGCGATGTATACCGCTGGCTGGCAGCCAACGGAGTGGAAATAGAAGCCAAAGGCATCGCCGTAGGAGTACGTCTGGAACATCCCGCTTCCCTGATAGACCGGATACAATACCACAACCGCAACGGACGCGGCAAATACCTGCCCGCCGCCGAGTACAGCTTCGTTACCCAAGTGGACGGAAGAGGCGTGTACAGCTTCTGCATGTGTCCCGGCGGCTTTGTAGTTCCGGCAGCCAGCGGTCCCCAGCAAATCGTAGTCAACGGAATGAGCCCCAGCAACCGGGGGTCCCGGTGGAGCAATTCGGGAATGGTAGTGGAGCTGCGTCCGGAAGACTTGGAGAATAAGGAGTTAAGAATGATGAATGAAGAGCCGGCTTTCAACTCCCAACTCAACATGATGTATTTTCAGGAAGCTCTGGAACGCCTCTGCTGGCAACAGGGCAACATGAAGCAAACAGCCCCCGCGCAACGCATGGCGGACTTTACCAGGAAAAAGCTCAGCTACGACCTGCCGGAAAGTTCATACGCCCCCGGACTGGTATCGTCGCCTCTGCACTTCTGGATGCCGCCGTTCATTGCCGACCGGCTGAGCAAAGGTTTCCAGCAATTCGGGAAATACAGCCACGGTTTCCTCACCAACGAAGCTGCCATGATTGGCGTTGAAACCCGTACATCGGCTCCGGTGCGCATTGTCAGAGATAAAGACACCTTGCAGCATGTCCGTTTGAAAGGACTGTTTCCCTGCGGAGAGGGAGCCGGATATGCAGGCGGCATCGTGTCGGCAGGTATCGACGGAGAACGGTGTGCGGAAGCCGCAGGCCGGCTTTTGCTGCAATGAGAGCAGCAGAGTTCCGCATGCAGGTGAAATTCATTTCCCCGCATTGCAAGGATGATACAAAAATAATCCGTACTTTTGCGGGCAAACCTATACCGTTATGACAGCTCCCGAAATAGCAATCGTCGCTCCCAACACATTGACCTCTTTGGGATTGCAGAACCTTCTGGAAGAGATTATCCCAATGGCTACCATCCGTGTGTTCCGCTCCTTCGCCGAACTCATGGATGATACGCCCGACATGTATGCCCATTATTTCATCTCTTCCCAAATATATTTCGAGCATACCTCATTCTTCCTGCCCCGAAAGCCCAAGACCATCGTACTGGCAGGCGGCGACAACCAGCCTCAGCTATCGGGCGTGCCGACCCTGAACATCTATCAGGACGAGAAAGGCCTCGTAAAAGACATTCTGCAGCTTCATCGGTACGGACACCAGCACGGACACCCCGACAAGCAACCGGACGGTCTCCGCTCCGCCATGCCGCCTCATGCCGCCGGCAACGCCGATGCCCACGAGCTTTCCGCCCGCGAGATAGAAGTGCTGGTGCTCATCACCAAAGGACTTATCAACAAGGAGATTGCCGACAAACTGAACATCAGCCTCACCACCGTCATCACCCACCGCAAGAACATTGTGGAGAAACTGGGTATCAAGTCCGTATCGGGACTGACAATCTATGCCGTGATGCACGGCTACATCGATGCCGACAGGATATAAACCGGATGGCAATCCCCCTGCCGCCCCGCATCTCCCGGCATCATAATCCTCATAAATTAGGATTGCACGGGCTGGAGATTTCGCGTTACTTTGCAAGCGAAACAAAACCAGTTATGAAACAATATAAGATTATTCCCCTGATTCTGACGTTCCTCACTGCCGGTAATGTGTCGGCAGCAGATTTGGACACCTTGAAAGTAGTAGACGTGGAAGAAGTCCTCGTCATCGCAGCCCCCAAAGAAAACCGCAAGCTGCGCGAACAGCCCACAGCCGTCACCCTGCTTTCGCAGCAGGACATGCAGGCGGCACAGGTGAACTCCATCAAGAACCTGACCGGACTCGTTCCCAACATGTTCATCCCCGACTACGGTTCGCGCCTTACTTCCGCCGTCTATATCCGCGGTATCGGTTCGCGCATCAACACGCCGTCCGTGGGACTGTATGTGGACAATATCCCCTACATCGACAAGTCCGCTTTCGACTTCGACTACTCCGACATCGAACGCATCGACGTACTGCGCGGCCCGCAAGGAACGCTGTACGGACGCAATGCGATGGGCGGACTGATTAAGATTCACACCAAATCGCCTTTCTCCTATCAGGGCACGGACTTGCGCATCGGCGCAGGCACGCACAATGCCTACAACACTTCGCTGACGCATTACCACCGGGTGTCCGAGCATTTCGCTTTCTCTACCGGCGGCTTCTATGACTACGAAGGCGGCTTCTTCCGCAACGCAGCGCTGGAGAATAAGAAGACAGACAAGAGCCAATCGGCCGGCGGACGCTTCCGCGGCATCTACCTGCCTTCCGAGAACTGGAAAGCAGACCTGAACGTGAGCTACGAATACAGCGACCAGGGCGGCTATCCGTACTATTATACCGGCAGCGTCAACCCCGCCGCCCAAAGCGAAGAGATGAAATCCTACATCGGCACAATCTCCAACAACCGCGAAAGCAGCTACTACCGTAACCTGCTGAATACAGGGCTGAACCTCGAATATCAGGCGCAGCGCTTCACCCTGAGCGCCGTAACGGGCTATCAGTTCCTGAAAGACCGCATGTTCATCGACCAGGATTTTACGGCGAAAGACATCTATACGCTGGAACAGAAGCAACGCATCCATACCCTGAGCGAAGAGATTGTGATGAAAAGCAAAGGCAGCAGCCGCTGGCAATGGGCTACGGGCGTCTTCGGCTTCTACCAGTGGCTGAAAACCGACGCTTCGTTGATGGATAAGGACATGATACCTGGAGCATTATGATCCTTTGGAAAGCATCAGGACCAGAAAACAATA
>OGFV01000292.1_pt1 | contig 20713 bp, 15 predicted proteins | sample 1571131 | NCBI WGS metagenome assembly OGFV01 (sample SAMEA2582044, study PRJEB24529) | metagenome | biome: Human gut stool | place: China | collected 2011
GCACAAGAGTTGGGCTCTCGCGGCATCCGTGCCAACGCTATCGCTCCGGGATTCATCCTGACAGACATGACAGCTGCTCTTTCTGACGAAGTAAGAGCTGAATGGGCAAAGAAAATTCCTTTGCGTCGTGGTGGTACTCCTGAAGATGTGGCAAACATCGCTACCTTCCTGGCTTCTGATATGTCTTCTTATGTATCAGGTCAGGTGATTCAGGTAGATGGTGGTATGAATATGTAATCGAACAGAATGACTGTTGTATACGAAGACAACCATATCATTGTAGTCAACAAGACCGCTTCCGAGATTGTCCAGGCAGACAAGACGGGCGATACACCGCTTTCGGAAACTGTGAAGCAGTACCTGAAAGAGAAGTATCAGAAACCCGGAAATGTTTTCATCGGTGTGACACACCGGCTGGACCGCCCCGTAAGCGGCCTTGTTGTTTTTGCCAAAACGAGTAAGGCACTTGCCCGTCTGAACGAGATGTTCCGTACCAGTGAAGTGAAAAAGACCTACTGGGCAGTAGTAAAGAATGCCCCCAAAGAGCCGGAAGGTGAATTGGTGCATTATCTGGCACGTAACGAGAAGCAGAACAAGAGTTTTGCTTATGACAAAGAAGTGCCGAACAGCAAGAAAGCGATTCTGAATTACCGGCTGATCGGACATTCGGAGAATTACTATCTGCTTGAAGTAGACTTGAAAACCGGACGTCATCATCAGATTCGTTGCCAGTTGGCAAAAATGGGATGTCCCATTAAAGGAGACCTTAAATATGGCGCTCCGCGTTCCAATCCCGATGGCAGTATTTGCCTGCATGCGCGGAAGGTACGATTCATCCATCCCGTCTCAAAAGAGCTGATAGAGCTCGAAGCTCCTCTTCCCGAAGGAAATTTATGGAAAGGATTTGAACTGCTTTAGTCAGTGCAAGTCCTTTTTCTTTTGCCAAAAGAGTAAATATCCCTGCCATCCATTCGGTAAACTCTGGCGACAGCCTGATAGTATCGAAATAGAGTTTATATTTGCATCATGAAAACTATAATTCATGAAGTAAATCCTACCATGAAACAATTTCGAATTAACAAGAAAAATACAGATGAACGCATTTAAACTTTTAATGGCTGCTTCCTGCTTTTTAGGTCTGGCAACGAGCGGAGTGGCAAAACAGGACTATTCAAAGAGTGAGGGATTGTTACAGTATGTCGATCCTTATATCGGCTCCGGTTTTCACGGGCATGTATTTGTCGGAACGAGTGTTCCGTACGGCATGGTGCAACTCGGACCCAACAATATTCATAAAGGCTGGGATTGGTGTTCGGGATATCATTATTCCGACAGTATTCTGATTGGTTTTTCTCATACTCATTTAAGCGGTACGGGATGTACCGATCTGGGGGATATTCTGATTATGCCTCTCAATGAAATCCGTACTCCCAGAGGTAACCAGGATGATATACGTGACGGTTATGCGTCGAAATACTCACATGACAATGAGATAGCCCGTCCGGAATATTATTCTTTAATTCTGGACAGATACAATATCAAGGCCGAACTGACAGCTACTGACCGGGTAGGTTTTCATCGTTATACCTATCCCGAAGGAAAACCGGCCTCTATACTGATTGACCTGCGTGAAGGAAACGGTTCCAATGCATACGACAGCTATATCCGCAAAGTAGATGACTATACAGTGGAAGGTTATCGGTATGTCAGAGGGTGGAGCCCGTCGCGAAAAGTATACTTTGTGCTGAAGAGCGATCAGAAGATCGAGAAATTTACGGCTTATGACGATAATACCCCCAAACTTTGGGATCAACTGAAAGTAGAATCGGTGAAAAGTGTGCTTACTTTCGGCAATGTGAAAGAAGTAAAGATTAAAGTGGCTATTTCTTCCGTAAGTTGTGACAATGCAGCGATGAACCTGCAAGCGGAACTTTCTCACTGGGACTTCGACAAGGTGGTGAAGATGAGCAGTGACCGCTGGAACAAACAGTTGGATAAGATGACCGTAGAATCAGACGATGAGGCTGCCAAACGTGTGTTTTATACCGCACACTATCATACCATGATCGCTCCTACATTGTATTGTGATGTCAATGGTGAGTATCGGGGGATGAATGATATGATTTACACAGACCCGAAGAAAGCGAATTATACCACTCTCTCCCTTTGGGATACTTATCGCGCCTTGAATCCTCTGATGACTATCATTCAGCCCGAAATGGTGGACAATGTAATTAATTCAATGCTTTCCATTTATCGGCAACAGGATAAACTTCCTATCTGGCCTTTGATGAGCGGTGAAACAAATTGTATGCCGGGATATAGCTCTGTTCCGGTGATTGCAGATGCTTATCTGAAAGGATTTACCGGATTTGATGCGGAAGAAGCCTTGGCGGCTATGAAAGCGACAGCAACTTATGAAAGGCAGAACGGAGTTCCTTACGTGATGGCCAAAGGATATATCCCTGCTGATAAAATCCACGAAGCTACTTCCATCGCTATGGAATATGCAGTAGATGACTGGGGAATCGCCGCTATGGCACAAAAGATGGGGAAGACGGCTGATTATGAGACATTCTCGAAGCGTGCCCATTACTATAAGAACTATTTCGATTCTTCTATCCATTTCATCCGTCCGAAACTGGAAGACGGTTCATGGCGTACTCCGTACGATCCGGCACGTTCTATTCACGGAGTCGGCGATTTCTGTGAGGGCAACGGATGGCAATATACATTCTTCGCTCCGCAAGATCCGTATGGATTGATCAGCCTGTTTGGCGGTGACAAGCCGTTTACATCGAAGCTCGACAGCTTCTTTACGAACAATGACAGTATGGGTGAAGGTGCTTCCAGTGATATCACCGGTCTGATCGGACAATATGCGCATGGCAATGAGCCGAGCCATCACATAGCCTATCTCTATACCTATGCCGGCGAACAGTGGAAAACAGCGGAAAAGGTTCGTTTCATCATGAGCGACTTCTACACAGATCAGCCGGACGGTATCATCGGTAATGAAGACTGTGGACAAATGTCTGCATGGTATCTCCTTTCTGCTATGGGATTCTATCAGGTGAATCCGTCTGACGGTGTGTTTGCATTCGGCAGTCCTCGTTTTAAAAAGATAGAAGTGAAAGTGCGTGGTGGTAAAGTGTTTACTGTTGAAGCACCGAATAATAGTAAAGATAATATCTATATTCAGAAGGTTTATCTGAACGGCAAACCTTATCATAAAAGTTATATTACGTACGATGATATAATTAACGGCAGTACTTTAAAATTTGAGATGGGCAAAAAGCCTGCCAAGAATTTTGGTAAAGCTTCTGCCAATAGGCCGATCGTTTTGAATAAATAGGTAAAAGATAGTTTTTAGGATAGGTATTGGTTAGGATGATGAATGCCTTCAAGTGTTTGCGGAAGCATATATTTGAAGGCGTTTTCTTATTGTCAATGACAGATATGGAGATGAAAAAAGAAGGCGTTTCAAAAGTCAGTAGTAACTAAACTCCCCTCCTACGGGTACTCCTCCTTCCTGAAGGAGGAGAGTTTAGTTACTTTTGACTTTTGAAACGCCTTCTTTTTGTGAGATATTACTTCTGTTTTACTTTCGGTTTATCAATAAACCTCCAGCTCGTAGATTCTTGCAGCCTTCAGACTGTTGTTTTGTGTAGACTGTGTAACCAGCAGTCTGACGTAACGTACCGAAGTCGGCTTAAACTGGCGAACTACCGTGTTTTTCTTGTTATCACTCAGTTCATCAATCGTTTTCCATTCTTCGTCCGGACTGTTTCTGCCTTGTAAGAAGCAGGTATGAGTGATAAAGACGCTGCCTTCATTTCCGGCATTTACCAACTTCCATCCACGGATCGTCTGTTCCTTTCCGAAGTCGAAGTCAATGTAGTTGGGAGCCGTGCTTGTATCACACCATTTCGTCTTCACATCACCGTCTACGGCATATCTTGCAACTTCTTTTTCGTTGGTTTCACCGGAACATTTGATTAGTTTGGCTTGTTTCAACAGGTTTGTTTTAGTCGTCGCTTCTTCTCCATTGTCTGCTTTCAAGGCTGTGCGGAACAATTCCGAGGCCGGAGTTACTGCCGGATACTTCTCATTAACCAGCGTTGCGGCAAATAATACGATATCTGCATGATCCGGCAAAGTAACCGTAGTCGCTCCTTTAGGAATATCCATGCCAAACTTGAACATATACGTAAACTCATAAGCCTCATCTTTGTCAGAAGCATGACGGTGAGTGCCGACATAAGCGATTTCTGCATCTTTCAGGAAGCCTTCCGTATGTCCCAGATGCTCCCACTGACCGATAAAACCGGTATAGGAAGGTACGGTGATTTCCTGTGAGTTGTTACCGGTGCTGAAGGTAGCAACTGCATCTTCACCGGCAGAGGCTGCCAGGAAATAGATACGGTTGTAAGAATGTCCGGTTGGCAACTGAAGTACATTGCCTTTGCAAGTCAAACGATTGGCAATTTCTTTCTCTCCCAAGCGGAAAGGAATGCCGTCGGCTTTCAGGATGGAGTCGGGGAGAAGTTCTGCTGCATAGCTGTTGCCCGATTCGAAGTTTCCTTCTTTGCGGAAAGCATTCCAGCTGAAACATCTGCGATCATAGTCCAAAGGCAGATAAGCGTATGCCGGAGCTTGAAGATCAGCTTTTTTCTTCAGCTTCACTTTAAATGTCTGTATGCTGTAGGGAGCGATGGATACATTCAGCTGGTTCTTGTTGAAGTCAGCGCTGCCGATCTCTTTTTCCGTACCGTCTGCAAGTACTGCCTTCTCTATTTCACCGGCGAAGGTGATGGCTGCCTGTTGCGGAGCTGCGCCTCCTGTTTCATATACACGTACTACATATTCATCGGATACTTCCGCTTTTTTCAGCGCTTTGATAACGACTTGATCGTTGCTTGAACGTACAAAAGCAAATTCTTTACCTAGTGTTCCGGCATGTTTCGGACTGCTGAAGGCTTTGATCGGTTGATTCAGAATTTCAGCTTTGATGGCGGTGGCGGGTTTGTCAAGTGCTCCGTCATGTCCTGTGAGGCTATAAGTAAATGTATGGAAGCCGAAATCCTGGCGATCCTGATAAGCGTAATTCCCTTTTGTTTCCGGTGTATGGAGAAGAGTCAGACGGACGGTATTGTTATCTGGTTTATCCCATCCATATTTACTGTCATTCAGGATCGATACGCCGTAGCTGTTGTTCTTATCGGTCAGGTCTGCCCATTGCTGCGCATATACTTCGTAAGCGGTCTGTACATTATTACCTCTTTCCACGCTGCCGATTCCCAGATCGTAAGTAGCCTTTTCATTTTCTATATTCAGAGGAAACTCTGCTTTCAGCAGCGTGTTTGTTGACTGCCAGTCTATTTCGTTATAGAAATCTATGCGGTCGGCACGGCTGCCTTCGTAGAGGCGGATGTATTGCTTGAAGAGCGATTTGCCATACTTCTTCTCAATGCAGAGTGCTTTACGGAGTGCGCCGTTTTCCACTAAAGTGATCTTTGCGCCGTCTGTGATGGAGACAGGTTCACGGTCGATGGTCTCTTTCAGGATTTCCCATGCAGGCCATGCGTACGACTTGTTTTCGGTGAAGAGTGCCAGGCGAATCGCTTTTCCATCTTTTACGAGTTCTTTGTTGTTGCGCTTGTCGGTCAGTGAGATGATATCTCCGTTTTTATCCAGTGTGATTTTGTAGACGGAGTTTTCGATGGCTGAGGCGGCTGAAGGAGAGATCGTTTTTTCAGATCCTCCGGTGCGGACATCGTACACTGCATAACTGTTTGCGGGCAGTGACGCTGCAACCAGGATGTGAGCACGTCCGTTCTCGTAACCGATCATTTGCGAAGCGACTTTCTTGCCTTGTGCATTGTATACAGTGAAGCCTTTCGGGGTTTTAGGCTGTTCGAGGATGATCTCTGTCAAGTCCGATACCGGGAAAGCGTTTGCATTATAAAGAACGACAGGCGTTCCTTTCACGCGTGTATCCATCTGTCCGGCAATGGCGTTGACGGAAGAAGTCAGTACTTGTGAGAATTGTTTTAGAGAGATCAGTTCATCGTTCCATGAGAACTCATAGGCACGGGGGATACTCGTTCCCGTCAGGTCATCATGGAATTGATGGAAGATGAAACGTTTCCATGCCTCCGTCAGCGTGTGTTGCGGATAGCTGGCAGTACCCAACCATTCGGCAGCGACCGCCGCTCTTTCTGCTGCATCGCCCAACTGTTCGTTTTGCCGGTTGTACAGCTTCATGGCTGCCTGCGAAGTATAGCAACCTGTTCCGTGAACATCCATCAATAACTCTCCGTCAAATACCGGCAGTTCCGGGTGATTGTTGAACGGCAGATAATCTTTGAACAACTGATCGCTGGTAGCACTGATCACCTCTACCGGACCATCACCTTTGATTCCCTGTTCTACAGAACGTACCGAACCCAGAGTAGGAGAACCACCGATGTCCCCTGTTCCATAATAGCGGTAGACCGTATTGAGCGGAGTACGTTGGGCTAATTTTTCCAGATCTTTATTCTTCGAGAGATCTTCGTTGTTCCATTTGCGTCCGTAGTCATATCCGTGGGCTAGCATTACTTGTTTGCCGTCAATGCCCTTCCAGAGTCCGATGGTAAACGGATGCTTGCTCTTTCCGTAGAAGGGATGATTACGCCAGTCCAGTTTCTGTGAAGAGAAGCCGATCAGTCCGCAGTGTGCGGCAATGGTGGGAAGCGTCCATCCGAATCCGAAGCAGTCCGGCAGGAAGATATCCGTTCCTTCTTTTCCGAACTCTTGCCGGTAGTACGTCTGTCCGAGCATGATGTTACGGATGGAGGCTTCGACGGAAGGAACCAACACATCACTTGCTTCCCAGCTACTTCCGGCGATATGCCAGCGGCCTTCCTCGATGAATTTCTTCATCTCTTCATACTGTTCGGGATAGTATTCCTTCATCCACGCATACTTCACTCCCCCTTCAAAGTTGAAAACGTATTCGGGATATTTCTTTAGCAGAAATAAGTTCTGACTAATGGTATTCCAGACATATTCGTTGATTGTTGTCTGGATGTCCCAGTTCCACTGGGTGTCGAGGTGGGCGTCCGACACCATATAGGCTTTCACCTTTTTCTTCGCGGTGTCATCTTGTGCATAGCTTCCTCCTGCTAAGGCAAGGGCGAGGGCTACGGCAATTACTTTTTTGTTCATCATGGTTTATTTTTAACAAGTTTAGTAGTTTACAAATTTATACAAAACTAATGGAATTAATTCTATTAGGGTTTAGAATAGTACTTCTTTATGGAAATGGCACGGATATTTACCTTTTTGGCACCACTTTACATCTAGAAAGTATTCTTGTCCGGTTCGGGCTGCATCTTGTCAGTCATAAAGAATGATTGCTCAAGAAGCTTTTTGTCATTCAAAACGTGTCCAAATATAGCGGATTTCGAATGATTAGCTGTCCTTTGTAGTGCCAATATGTAGGCAAATATATTTTGTCTGTTCAGAGTACTCTATGGATAATTAGGGTATAAGATAAGTAGCTGATTATCATTCTATAATATATGTTTGTGAACAATGAAAGTACAGCAGGTGTCGGCAATGACAAACCAGTATCAATACTCTCTGACCATTTTATCTTATCATGTTTTTTAGATGTTGCGGTAATAACTCCCATGATATGCTCTCCATTTGTTTCCCGGTCATTACGTTTATTGCAGTTGATGTAGAAAAGAAATTTACAATGATTCTTTTAGTGTTTGTTGATAAAATAGCTTTTCTTGCATAACTTGGTTATATAAACTCAAATTCCCGTTCTCCATGTCCCGGCATGCAGATGAGCTGCATAATCTCCAAAGTGGCATGAGATTTCATTGTGATAAGGTTGCCTGCACCTTTTATCTGTATTTCTTAATAATGTGATGTCTGTATACATTCCATAGTTATCCCAATATGTGTCTGTTAGTAGGCCGGGACCTGTTATGTCTAAAATCTCCTGTTGCGATTTTAAGATTATTGTGGCTCTTTCTGCCATTTCATCCATTATTCTGTGTAAAAAAGGATGTTTAGGGATTCCACCGAACATATAGTTGGCTATTCGAAGTCGATATCTTAAATTCAAGGCTTCTTGCTCTGCCTGGCAGACAATTTTCTCTTCTCCTAAAACCAAATTATACTTTCTCAACTCATCAAGTGGCTTTAAACTTAACATATCTAAATCCATATAGAATCCTCCATAGAGGTATACAAGGGCTAATCTTAAGAAGTCTGCTTTTTGTACATTGTGATAGAATGCATTATAGGCTTCGATGTATTCAGGTAAATCTTGATTTAATATATCCTGTGCATCATCCTTATTATATAGGCGGATATTCCAGTCCGGATGATTGACTTGTATTTCTTGTTTGCATTTCTCGAATAGTTCGGGGAACGGTTCATCTTTGCGTAGAAAGATAAGGTGTATATTCTTTGGGATCATTATTTATTTTATTTTTAAAGGTTACTTACCAAACCAGGTACCAAAGAAATAGTGTATGGCATGAGCCTGATTGATACGCTCTTCCATTTCTTTAGGAATCTGGTTGTTTTTTATTTTCTCTACCTCCCATTGTCCGATAGGATATATTGTCTTTGATTCGAGGATACGTATGTCTTCTTTATGTGGAAATGCGTTGAATGCATGCGTTAGCAAGAAAGGGCCTGTGGAATCTAGTATATCAAATCCGTTATTAACAACTTTCCCTCCGGAATGATTGATTAACCTTTGGCATACAAAGTTGATAAAATCATTATCGGGTGTTGACGCCATGAAAGCGTTGCAAATGATATATTCAAAACCAAAGCGTTTAGCATGCCAGTCGGGTTCCTTACCTACGATAAAATCCGATCCTTCTAGTAAGAACTCAATATTTTCGAGGCACTCGAAATCCATGTCTACGTACAATCCTCCATAAACTTTCAAGAGAAGATAGCGTATAGCGTCTGCTCTTTGTATGTTACAAGGATATGTATCATACTTCTCCAGGAAATCAGGGAAATGTTTGCAGACAAATTCCCTGTTCATTTCATCTGTCCATAGGATATATTCCCAATTCGGGAGATATTCTTTCCATGTTTGTGGCAGTTGGTCAAGAGGAGAAGGTACATCTTTTGTTTTCCATGTTTGGTGGATAATTCGTGGGATTCTTAAACTGTTTTTCATAGTCTTTATTGTTGAAATATTTTCTTTTCTTTAATATTTTCTCTTCTATATCGAATGAGGGTTTCATTGCTCTTCAACATGTCCGGAGTGTAGATTTGCGGTTGATAATATGCCTCTTCCAGTTTTTTAAACTTTCCATCCGGCATTATCTGATATTTAGTATCTATACGTTGCCCTTTCAGGTTATCTAGGTGTATAAAATTTCTTTTTATACTATCGAACTGAATGATGTAATTATTTTCAGGAAAGTTCAACTGTTGAACATTCACCGTAAAATCTTTATTGATTTGTGCTTCCATGGTTCTAGCTTTGCTGCATGTTCCAGGCCATTCACAAATGGGAATGTAGTCAATGATTGCTCCTGCAAAATTGAATGTAACTAACCAATGTTTATCCATATCGTGAAGAGCTGACCAAGTTCTGACTATTCCCATGATATATTTTCCATTAGTATCTTCAATGAGAGAAAGAACTGTTTCAATGGGAGGTCTCTTGTCTCTTTTGTCAAGATTAGCATAGAATGGAGAATTGCTTATTCTATAAGATGTACCTTGAGTTACTGCTCTCGTATGTTCAAAATCATCACGAGAGATACTGTTGTTGTCTTGGTAAACAAAGAATGAAATATCATAATTGATGGGTAGCTTTAGGAACTCATTTTTTGAAAAAACATAGAATACACGTTGCAAGTTCTTTTCTTTTATATCCGATAGCTTCACTAAAGAAGTGACTTTGTAGCTGTTTTGGCCATACATAGATAGTCCGCTTGCCATTATTAATATAATTAAAATTGCTACTTTTTTCATGGTTGATTATTATTTATAGATGATGATAGAGTCCACGGTAAAAGTGGACTCTATCGTTTCGTTCTAGGTTATACATTTTTATATTATAAAGATGTTGTATCATATTTCCCACCGTCGTTGGGTCTTACTTGAGTTACAGTATAATATCTGTTAGCAACCTTTGTGCTTCCCTCTAGCTTTAAATTTTCAGTTTTGTAGTAAAGGCGATTAATGTTGCTACATCCATCATCAGAGTTGGAAGTTGCATTATCCATAAATGTATAGTAATACTGTTGTCGTGAAGTATCATATCCTCTTCCTGTAACTACAATAAAATGGTCTGTACCGTCGATGTTTGGATTTAAATCGAGATCATAATCAACTCCTACTATGATAACTCGTTTTGCATTGAGATGTTTATCGATACATTCAATTGCATTTTTGTAGTTTTGAGCTGGATCATTTCCCCAGTTTGTTAATAATCCATTTGCAGAATCAACTAGCTTAAAAACATTTAAGCTACTTCCGTAATTGGATAATCCATATTTTTTTAGTGTTTCTTTGCAAAGACTTAAGCAATTAGCTCCTTCTCTCCAACCAACAAACCTACTTTTGTCCATTAATTCTATTGGATCTTTGGGAACGGGTTTGTCTCCACCTCCAGGTTTCGGACCATCACCGCTAGTTCCTCCACCGCTAGTTCCTCCACCACTAGTCCACTTCCCCAGTGTCCGCTTCCCCAATACTCGCCAGAACCACTACCGCTGCCGGAACCACTACCGGAACCGAAACCTGATCCGCTACCGTAGATAGTTACGTCCGGTGTCATCCATCCAATGCCACATATATAGACGGTGGTATCTAAGGCTCCTTGGGCATTAAGCCGTTGATAAACTTCTTCTGTCATGCAATCATTGGGACCTGTACCTGCCCCTGAATTGTAACTGGAGATCAATATGGTTTGGTTGATCCCTCTTAATTTTAATTTCTCCGCTTTACTTTTCTTTTCCATAATACATGATAATTTTAGTGTTTATAAATAAAGTCGTTTCTTTTGGATGCATAGATAAGTTTATACACTTGTTTAAGTTGAAATCAATTGATACATATCACCCCATGATAAAGAAGATATTCTACTTCCGTCAGAATTAATTTGTAAGTTTGTTCTTTATCTTTGCTGATTTCAGATGAAAAACAAGGTAGCAATTCGTTGAACAGACATTCAAATGTCTTCTCTTCTTCTATGAGAATCAGAATATTATAACATAAATCGTTAATAAGCACTTCTTTAAAACCCTCATATAGCAGACATGGAATGCATACTATATCAAAGTGGTCTGAATGGCACTCTTTGTTTATACGTTCTTTAAGCAGTTTTTTTGCTTCTGTCGGCCAGGGTTCCGGAATTTCGTAAATGGATAGGTAGGGATTTCTATTAATAGTAAATATGGCTTGTTCCTCTTTTCCGGCATTTAGAAACATGAAATAGGAAGATGAGCATTTCTCCCAATCATACAGATCGGTATAAGATAGCTTTTCCCATTTTTTGGACAAAGAATGAAGATAATCTTGATAGGATGCAATACACATTTGTACACTCAAATCGGGGAAGGTAGTATTTTTAGCCTTGTTTTGCATTCGCTTATGATTATTCGCGAACAATTCTACTACTCTATTGTAATAGTCAGGATATTTATTTAATAGAGTTTTGCTAAGTAAATCACAAATCCGTTGGTTCTTTTTATGTCCGCCGATGATATGTAATAGTTTGGCTTTGTCGTATAGATAAAAATTACAGAAATCATCATAAATGTATCCATTGTCACGAACGCTGTGATCAAGGACTGTTGCCACAGGTTTGTTATAACTGTTTGACTGGGCATAAAACAATATTTGTTCAAAGAGGATATTGTTATTTATGTGAATATCTTTGCTGTTTATATCATTTAAATGGTTTGATTCGATAAAGTTAAATGCAGTCCGGCAGTATTCAGCTATAAACTCCAAGTCATTTCCTCCGATAATTCCTGCATTATATGACATGATAGAGTCTTTTTCTAATTCTTTTTTTAGGAAGGATGGCATTAATAAATCTTTTTGTAGAATATGATTCATCATACTTTTATAATAACTGCTTCCTATTTCTTTGTTCTGAGCAATCAATTCACTCATCTCTATGGTGTTGTCTAGTTTATTAGGCAAATATACATCTCCGTCTACATGTATGAAGGGTTCTTTTTGGAGTGAATAGGTTAATAACTTGGGATATGCCCAATGAGGTTCAGGGCAAGTTAGATTGTCGTATTGAATGATGATATCTGTATACGGTAGTTTCAATTGTTCGGCAAAGATTTCATATCCATGGGAATCGGTATATAAAACGATATTTTGATAGTTGTCTTTTAAAGAAAGACAACTTAATGCCCATGACATTAAATGGTATTGTGGATTCATCCATCCAAAACTATTGTCTAACAATGAATTATTTCCATGCCAAAAGGTTTGTACTATTTTCATAACTATTGATTTGTTGTGTGTTATTTCTATAGTGATAAAATTAGTAATAATGTGGAGGAAAAGGTCCTTCAGATAGGGCTAATTCGCATGGTTGGCGCAAATGTTTACTTTTTTGGCAATGAAATATGTTTTTTGTACATCAATCTTGATAAATATAAGAACTGCAAGGATCAGCACAACCTCTGTTCATTCAGAATTGTGTAATCCTTGCAGTTTTATTTATGTCGGGTAGAAAGAAACAGTTTGTTTAGGGCAGCGGATCTGCGGCAGCAGGTTTCTTCGGATTGTAGATAGCCATACCCACCTTGGAATCTGCGCAACCATAATACAGATACCATTTATCCTTATAATAAACCATCCCTTCGATGAACACCGTTCCGTCTACATACTGCCCGCTCTTTTCGAAACTATCCATCGGGCGGAAGAACGGTTCGTCGAGACGGGTGATGAAACGGGTCGGGTCATTGGCGTCGAAGAGGGCTTGTCCGGCAGCGTAAACATTGGCGGTATAGCGTTTGTCGCCTCTGCTTGCACTGTTTTTACCATTATACAGAAGTACGATTCCCTTTGGAGTATAAATAGCTGGAGGACCGCATTCCGTCAGCTGGCTGTCGAAGTGTCCGTCACGGGGTGAAAACAGTTTTCTCAGCGAGCCGTCCGTATTTACGTATGGAGTCCAGTTGACTAAATCTTCGGAAGTGGCGGCAAACACATGTTCCTCTCCCCAATACATGAAGTATTTTCCGTCGATTTTCTTGATCACCTGTTTCCCATTGACAACTTCGGTCAGAATGGAGCCGGACTTGCATCCTAAATTGAAGAACTTGCCGTCATACGCTTTGGCAAAAGCGGGACCGTGCTTTGTCCAGTCTTTCAGATTGCGGGAAGTGGCTATTGCCAGACGCGGAATGTGGCGGTTCCATTGCGTATAGGTCATCACATACAGTCCTTCTGCTGTGACGGCGATACGCGGGTCTTCGCATCCGCCCGGCCATTCCAGTTCCTTTTGAGTATCGTTATCCGGATAAAATACCGGAGTCTTTTCCCGCTTGAAGTGAATGCCGTCACTCGAAGTGGCGTATCCGAGACGTGAGGTACGGTGACCGATACCGACACCGGATTTATCTTCTGCCCGATACAGCACGACAATCTTGCCGTCATGCAGGGTAGCTGCCGGATTGAAAGTGTCATTGGATTCCCATGCAACGTAATCCTGTGTCATCGGACAATAGAATTTCGTGTTCTCTATAGGAGATATCACCGGATTAGCTCCCTGTGGTCGTTCGAAGCCTCCGAATGCCCAATCGGGTAATACGTTCTTTTTGTCGTTGGAAGGTTGTCCCAAGGCGGTACAAGTCATCATGGTTGTAGTAACCAGAAATAAAAAGGTTGATTTCATATTATATAATTATTATTGGGGGAGTATATACTCTCTACATATAAATTAAAAAATAAAGATTTGCTGTCATCTGTCACATAAATGGGGGCAAATGAATGATTATGTGATTGTTATGAGGTGACGGCAAGGTGTGATAGCAGAGTGACAGTAGTTTTGCTGTCACTGTGGCATCGCGGAGACGCTTACGGCGAAGAAGGTCGGTTTCTGCGCCTTGATACTAAAGTTTCATCGGCGAGAAACCAAAGTTTCATCGGTGAGAAACTGTGGTTTCATCAGTGAGAAACTTTAGTTTCAGCAGCTTGAAACTCTAGTTCCAGTGACTTGAAACTTTAGTTCCAAAGGCATGGAAACTCTTGTTTCATACAGTGAAACGATTGGTTCCAAAGCATGGAACTATCGGTTTCACCGTATGAAGCAGTTATCTTATAAGTAAAGATGGAGTAGAGACTACTGAATGCTGTTCAATAAGTCCACTTTGCCTTCATTGACCAGTTTGAGGATCAGCTCTCCGAACAACGTATTCTGCCATGCAAACCATGCACGGGTAAAGTTTTTCGGGTCGTTTTTGTTGAATGATTCGTGCATGAAGCCGGTACCTGCATCCGTATCCATCAGCATTTTGATGCAAGTTTTGATTTCTGCGTCATTCTGGCTGGTGAAGGCTTTCATCATGATACTCATGGGCCATATCATGTCATATCCGATATGCGGACCTCCGATACCTTCCCCGGCACTGCCTTTGAAGAAGTAAGGATTGTCTTCGCTCCATACAAACTTGCGGGTATTCTGATAAATCGGATCAGTCACTTTGACGTCACCCAGATAAGGCAAAGCGATGAGACTCGGCACGTTGGCGTCGTCCATCAGTAGCTGATTGCCGAAGCCATCTACCTCGAAAGCATAAATCTTACCGTATTTCGGATGGTTATACACCGCATATTTCTTTAAAGCTGTTTCCACCTCCTGCGCCAAGTCCTTACATTCTTTAGACAAAGCTGTCTTCTTATTTACCGTCTCCAGAATCTCGGCAGCCTTGCGCAACGAAGATACAGCGAAGAAATTGGAAGGTATCAGGAACTGAAGCGTAGTAGCATCGTCCGAAGGACGGAAAGTGGAAACAATCAGTCCGACAGGTTTCACCGGATTGCCCCAACCGTCATTGGTCATGGTGTCGAGTGCGCGTTCGGTCTTACGCTGGAATCTGTACGGACCTTTCGCGTCGTCCTTACGCTGCTGTTCCTTGAAAGTCTTCAGCACATTTGCAATGGCCTGCAGCCATTCGTCGGAGAATACGCTGGCATCGCCCGTTGTTTTCCAGTAATGGTATGCCAGGCGGATCGGGTAGCAGAGAGAGTCGATTTCCCATTTGCGTTCGTGAAGTTCCGGTTTCATGTCCGTCAGGTCGCTCATCCATTCGCCTCCTTCGGAGTTCATGTTGAAGGCGTTGGCGTACGGGTCGATATTGATACATTTAAACTGGCGGTTGATGACTCCTGCCAGCATCTTTTTCAGTTCGGGGTCTTTATTGGCAAGCTGCACATAGGGCCATACCTGCGCACTGGAGTCGCGGAGCCACATGGCGTGGATGTCTCCGGTGTATACAAAAGTGTCCTCTTTTCCGTCGAAGTGAACGGTAGTGTCCAGTGTGTTCGGAAAACAGTTCTCGAACATCCATGCCAGTTTCGCATTGGTCAGTAGTTGCTTGATGTGGTCAATCTGCCGTTCTACTTCCTGCGATACGAATAAGCGCTTGGAGGTTTCGGGGCGGTTGGTCTGGTAATTATTGACCCGGGTATTGTCTTGCTGGGTCACAAATTCGCGGTTTTCCATTGCTTGCACGCCGGCAGCGCCCGAAAGTGCTGCGCAGAGGCAAAGTGTTTTGGTTATATTCATGGTAATTGTTTTTTTAAATTCATGTAAGGGTTAATAATCAATGTTTTATTTCTCGATTTCAGCGAACAGCTCGATCAGGCAGGCATTATCGAGCAGCCATTTATAAGGTTCCTCGTTATGTCCTGACCAGTCTCTGCCCAGTAATCCGTTGGCATCCCGATAGTTTCTCCATGCGTGGAGCGCGTTCTCTGCCATCGCACGGACATAAGTCGGGTTGTGGTCAATCTTCTCCAGCGCCTTGAAGCCTCTGAACAGAATCACGTTAAACCACGACATATCCTTGTGTACCTTGACTGACGGGTCTTTCTTATCTGCTTTCGAACGGAAAAAGGCATCGGTTCCCGCGGCTGTCTTCTGGGCATCGCGCAAGTAATCCTTGTCTCCTGTCTCTTCGTACAGTAATACACCTGCCTGAATCATTTGTCCACTGTTGTAGGCGTACTTGTCTTTCGAGACTTTCCCTTTCAGGTTGATATTGTCCCAGTAAAGGAAGTCGTCGGGATCACACAAGTGTTTTCTGGTCCATGCGTAAGTTTCCTTGGCCTTGTTCAGATACTTTTTGTCCTTCGTCAGACGGTATAGCTTGACGCCGAGTACTGTTGACGGGGCATTGGAGCAGGTATGCTTCGCTTCTTTCTGCTGTTCGCACCAGAAGATTCCTCCGCCCAGTTCGTCACTCCAGCCGCTGTAGATGTATTCGTACAGGGCAATGGCCTTTTTCAGATAGTCGGCCTTCTTTGTGAGGCGGTAGTAGTCGCAATAATCCAGTGCGATCCAGATGTTGTCATCGTAGTAGCGTCCATGCTGACCGTATTTGACTGGGTACGACTGATAGCATGCCGGAAGGCGTTCTCCGTCCCAGTACTGTTCCAATCCCGGCAGGATGCGCTTTTCCAGTATCGTCTTGTACTTCTTGTCTCCGGTAGCCTGGTACATGGCTACGCAACCGGACATCATCCCTGAGTAGGGCCACAGAAAGGAGGCCTTCAAGGTTCCGTTCTGCTGTGCTCCGCCCGCCAGATAAGTGATTTTCTGGTCGGGATTCACGGGATATGTTTCGGTAAGCAGCCCGTCTTCCGTCTGATATAAATTCAGAACATTGTCGAGGATAGAGTCGGCAATGGACACGAAAGGATGATTTTTCACCGTTTTTCCGGAAGCGGAAGCGAGGCAAAACAACATACAGGCTACAAAACATATATTTCTCATATGGGTATCAGATTATTTAATGAAGTATTCGGGGTTATTTTTGCTGACGTTGGTCAAACACCAGTTCCACTTTTACAGGGAAATGGTCGGATGGCGTACGTGCTTCATAAGCCTTAATGGTGATCTCTTCCGGACAATCTCTCACGTCCTCCTTTTTACTGTTTTCCCGTACACTCCGATAGGTATCTGTCAGCACACCGTATCTCTTGACGTGGAAAGAAGGTGAAACGAAGATATGGTCGATGCGGCTTTCGGTAAAACTGTTCGGATCGAAGTTGTTGAAAGTTCCGTTGAGCGCATATCGGTAGTCGCACTTCTCGTAAGAATCGCAGAGGACGCCTTTGCTGACAAATGCGTCGTAGGACTGGTGGGTCTGGTCGACGTTGAAGTCTCCCGTCAGGATGGCCGGAAGCTCTTTGCCTTTGCCAAGTTCTTTCATCTTGTCCTGTACGAGGAACGCACTTTCCACGCGTTCCTTCTTGCCGATGTGGTCCATGTGGAGATTGAAGAACAGAAACTCGAAACCGGTATCTTTGCATTTGAAGTGACCCCAGCTGCAAATACGGGGCAATACGGCATCCCAGCCTTTGCTCGGCACGTCCGGAGTTTCCGACAGCCAGAAATCTCCTTTCTCTACGATGTCGAATTTGTCGGTGCGGTAGAAGATAGCGGAGTGTTCGCCTTTGTCTTTACCGTCGTCGCGGCCTACGCCGATATAGTCATAACCGGGAAGGGCTTCTTTCATGTCTTTCAGTTGGTGAAGGAAGCATTCCTGTGTGCCGAAAATATCGAATAACGCTGTCCCCAGCCGTCCCCACGGGCGGAGTCGGAACCATTGGCATTTCTCAGGTTGTAGGAGGCAACGGTGAGCGAAGTAGGCTGATAGCTCTGGCAGTTGCAGAAGACTATCGCTGCAAGAACGATAAATAAAAGGTTTCTTAGTTTCATGTTTTCTTTAGTTTGTTTGGATTAGATCATTCATTAAAGCATTCAAAAGTACGACATTTTATTCAAATGAAAGGGAATAGGGAATATCTTTTTCAGTCGTTCCCCGCTGTTTGTTCGGCGTAGGACTCATCTGATACTGGATATTCGCTCCTTTCAGTAATTGGTCGTGCGTCAGATAATTGCGGGTGAATGCCTTGCCATTTACCTTCATATCCTTCACATAACGGTTGTCGGTGTTATTGTTGCTTGCTTTTATTGTGACGGTTTTTCCATTCTCCAGATGCAGCTTGGCTGATTTGAAAAGGGGAGTTCCCAGAATGTACTGATCTGTTCCCGGACAAACGGGGTAGAATCCTAAAGCCGAAAAGACATACCAGGCAGAAGTCTGTCCGTTGTCTTCGTCACCGCAATATCCGTCGGGGCCTGCCGTGTAGAGCTTGTCCATGATTTCACGAACCCAGTGCTGGGCCTTCCAAGGTTCTCCCGAATAGTTGTAAAGATAAACCATGTGCTGGATAGGCTGGTTGCCGTGAGCGTACTGTCCCATGTTCATTACCTGCATTTCACGCATTTCGTGGATCATGCCACGGCTTTCCATACCCTGTTTGCCCGGAATGACAAAGACGGAATCCATCATGTTGTTGAACTCTTTCTTGCCTCCCATCAGGTCTATCAGCCCTTGCGGATCATGGAATACGCAGAAACTCCAGTGCCAGCTGTTGCCTTCGCAGAACTCGCCGCTCCAGTCTACTGCATCAAATTTGGGGTTGAACACACCTTTGTCGTCTTTGCCCACCATCAGTTTGCGTTCCGGGTGGTAGACGTTCTTGTAGTTCAGTGCACGTTGTTTGAAGATGTCGATTTCGCTTGCCGGTTTGCCTAGTTTCTTGCCTAGCGTGTAGATGGTCCAGTCGTTGTACGCATATTCCAGCGTACGGGCAACATTCTGTCCTATACCGATATTGTTGGGGACATAACCCAGTTTGTTGTAGGCGTCGTATGCAAGGCGGCCCGAAGCTGTGCCGCGGAGATGGGCGTTTGCGTCATGTTTCAATGCTTCCCAAAGTGTTTCGATGTCATATCCGCGCAGTCCTTTGATATAGGCGTCGGCTACTACGGAAGCGGAGTTGTTGCCGACCATGCAGTCACGGTGTCCGGGACTTGCCCATTCCGGAAGGAATCCGCTTTCAAGGTATGCGTTGACCAGTCCTTCCTGCATCTTCTGATTCATGGACGGATACATCAGGTTCAGGAACGGGAACAGGCAGCGGAACGTATCCCAGAAGCCGGTATCCGTAAACATATACCCCGGCAGCACTTTTCCGTTGTAAGGGCTGTAGTGTACGACCTGTCCTTTGGCGTCTATTTCATAAAAGCTGCGTGGGAACAGCATCGAACGATACAGGCAGGAATAGAAAGTACGCAGATTGTCGATATTATCGTCTTCCACATCTACTTTGCTCATTTCACGGTTCCAAGTGTCTTTTCCTTTAGTGACCAGTTGGTCGAAACTATCCTTGCCCAGTTCCTTGAGATTCAGTTCCGCCTGCTCATAACTGATAAAAGAAGAAGCTACACGTGCGTGAACGATCTCCCCTTTCTGGGTCGCGAATCCGATGATTGCTCCGGTATGGTTGCCCTGAACTTCTGTTTCGTTCGGGAGAATGTTGTTCTCTTTCACGCCGGAAGTAAAGGTAAACGGTTTGTCGAACTTGATGACAAAGTAATTCTTGAAGTTCTCCGGCACTCCGCCGCTGTTCTTGGTAGAATAACCGATGATCTTGTTTTCTTCCGGAATCACCTTCACATAAGAGCCTTTGTCGAATGCGTCGATAACGACATAAGCGTTCTTGGTTTCCGGATACGTGAAACGGAACATAGCGGCACGCTCTGTCGGAACGAGTTCCGTAGTAACGTCGTGGTCTGCAAGATATACCTTATAATAATAAGGTTTGGCAACCTCCGCCTTGTGCGAGAACCAGCTGGCGCGTTGGTCCTGGTCGAATACCAGTCCGCCTGTGATCGGCATGATGGAAAACTGACCATAGTCGTTCATCCACGGGCTGGGTTGATGTGTTTGTTTGAAGCCCCGGATTTTGTCGGCATTGTAGGTATATGCCCAACCGTCGCCCATTTTACCGGTTTGCGGTGTCCAGAAGTTCATTCCCCACGGCAGTGCCGTAGCCGGATAGGTATTTCCGGTCGATAACTCAAACTTGGACTGCGTTCCTACCAGCGTGCTGACATAGTCTACCGGATTCTTGACGGCAGAAATTTGCATGCTGTACAACACCGCACCTCCAATAAATAACAGGTGTTTAAATGAAAAATGTGTTTTCATGAACAAATGAATTTATGAATAAAATTAGTTTCTGTGACGAAAATAGAGAGAAAAGGAATGCCGCTACCGGAAGTCGAAACACTAAATCGCCCTGTGGCGCTATAATTAACCAAACTGGCACGCATTCTTACATATATTCTGCGCCAAAAAAGTGCTGGAAAGTTTTTTTGTTTACCTTTGTCATATTGCAAATCTAAGGATTCTATGCCATGAAAAAACATTGTATTTTACTTTTCTTCTGCTGCCTTAATCTGCTGATGAATACAGCCGGTGCCTATAATCTGAAGCAGGTTGCCGACAAAGAATATATGTCCAACAGCTCTATTACTTCTCTGTGCCAGGACGACAAAGGACTGATGTGGATCGGCACTTGTGACGGACTCAATATCTATGACGGTCAGGAGATCGAAGAGTTT
>OGFV01000323.1_pt1 | contig 18540 bp, 10 predicted proteins | sample 1571131 | NCBI WGS metagenome assembly OGFV01 (sample SAMEA2582044, study PRJEB24529) | metagenome | biome: Human gut stool | place: China | collected 2011
ACGGCCATTGAGGTCGATGGCACGTTCGACGATTGCCAGGCTCTGGTTAAATCCGCTTTTATGGACGGGGAACTCAACGAGCACCTGCAACTGACCAGCGCCAATTCCATCAACGTGGCGCGTTTCTTGCCGCAGGCATTCTATTACTTTTATGCCTATGCGCAATTGAAGAAGGCTGGCCGGGCAGAGAATGCCGTCATCTGTGTGCCGAGCGGAAACTTTGGTAACATTACTGCAGGCTTGTTCGGCAAAAAGATGGGCTTGCCTGTCAAACGTTTTATTGCTGCCAACAATCGCAACGATATATTCTATCAATACCTGCAAACAGGTAAATATAATCCCCGCCCATCCGTTGCAACCATTGCCAACGCTATGGACGTGGGTGATCCGAGCAACTTTGCCCGTGTGCTTGACTTGTATGGCGGTTCTCATGCTGACATTTCCGCTGAGATTTCGGGAACTACATATACCGACGAGCAGATTCGCGAAACTGTGAAAGAAACCTGGAAGGAACATCATTACCTGCTCGATCCTCATGGAGCCTGCGGTTATCGCGCTTTGCAAGAAGGACTGAAACAAGGCGAAACGGGAGTCTTCCTTGAAACTGCTCATCCTGCTAAATTCCTTGAAACTGTAGAAAGTATCATTGGCGAAGCGGTAGAAATACCTGCCAAGTTGCAGGAATTTATGAAAGGGGAGAAGAAGAGCTTGCAAATGACGAAAGAATTTGCAGACTTCAAGAAGTATTTGCTTTCTGTTTGATTGGGTTGTTAAAGCAAGGAATAAAAGAAATAATTATGCAAGATATAGTAAACGGACGCTGTGGTTGGTGTGGAACCGACGAACTGTATGTGAAATATCATGATCAGGAGTGGGGAAATTTAGTTACTGACGACAAGACGCTGTTTGAGTTTCTTGTGCTGGAGAGTGCCCAGGCGGGGCTGAGCTGGATAACCATCCTCAGAAAACGGGAGGGTTATCGCAAAGCCTTTTGCGATTTTGATGCCGGGCAGGTGGCACAGATGACCGATGAAGATGTAGAACGGTTGATGCACTTTGAAGGCATTGTGAAAAACCGTCTGAAAATCAAATCGACCATTACCAACGCCAGACAATTCCTTGCTATACAAAAGGAGTTCGGTAGTTTTTACGACTACACTCTCTCATTCTTTCCCGACAGAAAGCCTATTGTCAATACCTTTTGTTCATTGAGCGAGATTCCAGCATCTTCTCCCGAATCCGATGCAATGAGTAAGGACATGAAAAAGCGCGGATTCAAATTCTTTGGAACAACGATTTGTTATGCTCACTTACAGGCTTCGGGATTTATCAACGATCACTTGAAGGATTGTATTTGCCGGAAAAAATAAATGACGTGCGGAAATAATTCAAATCTGTTTAGGAATGAACTAAACAGTAGCACACAATAGTAACTCAACTCTCCTCCTTCCCGAAGGAGGAGAATGGAAGATAGAACCGACTATCATTTAGCTCATAACAATACGAAAAGGAATAAATTGCTTTGAGCCGCTCTACTAGAGAATTGAAATATCCAAAATTGCTGTCATCTGTCACCAAATGATAGATAACGCACTGATTATAAACTAATAAAGAGGTGACAGCACAGCGTGACGGCATTGTGACAGCATATTTTGCTATCACAATGTCGTCACGCTGTGTTATTATATCCTGCTACAATAATATACTGACCTCTTGGAATGATAAGTCAGGAATACCTTAGCTTAGTTAGTTTCCATGCAATGAAACTATAGTTCCAAAGCCTTGAAACCAATAGTTTCAAGCTGAAGAAACTTTAGTTCCAAACTGCAGAAACTAAAGTTTCAAGCGCTGGAAACTCTAGTTCCAAGACCGTGAAACTAAAGTTTCATTAGGCAAAAAAATAATAGTTCCACAGTAGGAAACTATCAGTAGTAAGGCAGATGAAAGAATATTTTTCCGGAACAGGGATTTAATAAGCAAGGAATACTAAATATTCTCCTGTACAATGAATGGTAAACTCATCTGCTGTTGCTTCATTAAGTGTTCCCTGCCACCAGTTGCTGAAGTCGCTTAGCGGATAAAACAATCCTTCTCCTTTTAATCCTTCAGCTCCAAAATTGATGATAGAGACCTGCTGACCGGGATGTGAGGCAAAACTTTGCGTATCACTCACAGGAATAAATGTCCCGTAATCAGTGACTGTCCGTACTTCCATACCACTTCTCATATACTCCATGAGCAGGCTGATGTTTCCTAACGTATGATCTTCCCGTTTGCCGGTAGCACCTACGATGGCGATTTTCCGTATCCCTTTACTTTGCAGATAATGGACAGCTTTGGTCTGATCATTCGTCTCCTGATCCGAAATTTGAAGGATAATAGAGGAAAAACGCTTTTTATATTCCGGCAGGAGCGAGTCTCCATCGCCTATAATCACGTCGGGAGTATGTCCGCGGGAAATATATTCATTGGCGGCCCCGTCGCAACAAACGACGAATTGGGCTTCTGCCAAAAGACGCAGGGGAAGTTCGTGCGCAGGATATTCACCGTTGGCAAGTATGACGGCTTGGGGTATATAGTGTTCGTTTATCATTGCATGTTCATTATTTTTTTCCATTTGAAGTAGCCAAAGATAGCTATAATGGAGTAAAGTCCGTACAATGCGGAGGTGAAATAGAGATCTTTATAGATATAAAGTCCGCAACAGACGATGTCGACAAGAATCCAGGCAAACCATTGCTCGATGTATTTGCGTGCCAGCATCCACATTCCGACAATGCTCAACGCCGTTGTGAAACTGTCCAGCCACGGAACGTTACTGTCTGTGTATTCGATAAGTATCCGGGCGATGCCGACGAAAGACACGATAAACACAAGGAATAGTGGCAGATAGCATTTCCACGGGGTATGTGTAATGGGGAGACTTTTCTTTTCCCCGTGTCCCCACATCCAGAAGAACCATCCGTAGATGGCAGCTATCAGATAGTAGATGTTGATGCCGAAGTCGGCATACAACCCCGCGTCGTAATAAACAAAGATATAAATGGCCGGCATGATGATGCCCGCCAGCCACAGATAGATACTGGCGCGATACTCCAGCCACAGGTAGATAATACCGATAAACGTACCGAATATCTCCAGATAATTCATTTCCATATTTGCTTATTTATTCGTTCTCTACGCCGGCATTACCCGGATCAGATTCTATGGGTATGTTCTCAGCCTGTCATGTTAGGGCACCCCTATTGCGTGAATCGGCGGTAAAATTACGAATTTAGCAGAAGGAAAACAAGGAATCATGTAAAAACAAGTCCTCCGTTGAAAAAACGAAGAGGAGATTTCAGCGGCGTTTTTGCAATGCCGTGAAATCTCCTCTTCTCCTCATTTGTCGTGTATTATAAAACTTCTTTTTCTTTGGTCAGTTGCTCTTCATATAGCGTGTTACCGATCGTATATTTGAGGCTGAACTTTTTGGCGGTTGTGTTGTAGGTACTTTCTCCTGAGTCGATAATTACCGGTCCGTTTTCAGCATCCCATGCTTTGATCAAAACTTTCTTTACATCATTAGTGCCTTCCACTATCTGATCCGTGATGGTCAGTTCTATTGTACCCGTTTGGATATCAGCTTTCTCGTCGCTCTCGTTGTTCATGGCATAGAATAGTCTGACAGTGTTGACTCCGGTAGGCTTAATCGTTTTAGGCTTCTGAATCGTCTTCGGAGTTTCTCCTTCTAAGGTGGTATGCCCACTCATCTGGTAACTGCCCGAATAGTCATTCTTTAATTTTAATAGAATCAACATTTTATATCCGGATTCACTTATCGGATATCCTGTTGTACTTTCTATTTCGACGGGGATGACGTATGACTGGTCAATCTTCAGACTTGCTGTCTTTATCAACACAGGAACTTCGGCGGAAATACCTTCAGCGTGCTTGATTACCGTATTCTCCAAAGAAGGAATGGAATATAAATCAGTATCCAGTGATTTATAATATTTGTCCTCATTCAGAACGGTCCAGTATTTTTTATTGTAAATATCTACCAACTCTTCGTTGATCTTCATTTTTACGTTCACATCTCGGTCTAATGCTAATGTACCGGAACTGCTGACCGTGAAATAAGTTTTCACTTCTTCGTTACTGTAGCTTACTTCTGTGGTCCATACTCGGTTGTAAGCACCGATCAGGTAGATTTCTTTCTGATATTGTTCTTTTTCAAGCAGGTCTTTTTCACAAGAAGTGATGGAGAGCGTTAACAAAGAACAGACCCCTATTTTGTATATTGATCTCATTATATGTTCAATTTTATATGATTAATAATCAGTTATATGATAGAAAGGGGAAAGTTACCAATCTCCGAATCCGTCCCATCCTGGATTTTGTTTCAGTTTGGCATTTTTATCCAATACGGCTCTCGGAATAGGATAGAAGTACATCTTCCTGTCAAAGCTGCGTAATGCATACTTATGAACTACATTGACAACAGTATAGAATTGGTCTCTTTCGGTTGTCTTCTTGGTAACGTCCATACCTTGTACCGGTTTGTTTTCTTCTGTTTCTGCTAGTCCCCAACGACGCAGGTCATGATATCTTCTTCCTTCGCACGCAAATTCGATCATGCGTTCGCGGATGATTAACTGACGCATCTTCACTTGATCGCTGGCATCGGCAAGGGTGATGCCCGGCAATCCGGCACGGTAACGAATCATGTTGAAGTAGTACATGATTTCCTCCGGATTATACAAAACATGATAAGTGGTGTTATCTGCCGCTTCCGTATATTCCGGTTCTCCTTTCAGTTCATTCAATGCTTCTACATAGTTCAACAGTATTTCCGCATATCTGAATACAGGGAATGTTTTCGGTTTTATTTTAGCACCTGTATGACTGGTACAGTTATCCTCCGGATGGATATATTTCTTTAGAGTATATCCCGTTAAGTTATAGTCTTCTGGATTGGCAGCCTGTTTTGCACAGTTGCCATTCACGTAATATCCTGCTGTAAAGTTAGTCACGTTGGGAGCTTCGGTTCCTGTTACCGAAGTTGCGGGCCAGAAACATTCACAGAATCCGATAGATGCGTAGAAACGCGGTTCGCGGTCCAGATACATTTTGGCAACGGTTGGTCTCAGCTCATATCCTGTGGCGATGGTAGGTACAGTACCCGCTTCTTCATAATAATCAGGTTGTTGCACATAATCTTCTCCATCTTTCATGTAGTAGGCATCTATGAGTTTCTGAGTGATTCCTAAGCCGTTCCATCCTCCCAGTTTCAACGGGAAGGCGATTGAAATGATGTTGTTGTTCAAGGGAGTAGCATAAATAAGTTCAGGGTTTTTCACAGCCAGTGCTTCTCCATTGAACATGTCTATATACGAATGGTAAGGATCGATTCCTCCTACTCCTAACGGGAATTCCGCTTGTGACGCCTGAGAGGATGCATACGTGTTTTCATCGCTGGGTACAGTGTATAATGAGTAAATACCGCTATCGATAATTCTCTTGGAGGCAGCAGCTGATTTCGCCCATTTCACCGGGTCATATTGCTGGGCTATCATGTTTCGTCCGTCGGAAGTGGTCCAGTCGGCATAATATTGATTGCCGTTGTACCACTTGGAAGCTTGATAAAGCCGGACACGTGACATGAGGGCGGCTGCCGCATATTTGGTAGGACGTTCGAATTGAGTGCTCGGGCGCGTCGGGTCCAGTAGACTGTAAGCTTCTTCGAGGTCTTTGCAGATATATTCCACACATTCATCGTACGTGTTACGTTCGAATGACAAGTTTTCAATGTTTTCATCTACCGACAGCGGCTCTTCGGGAAGGATGACTGCCGGTCCGTAAAGTTCCAACAGATAGAAATAGAAGGAAGCTCTCATGAAATGAGTCAAACCCATAATTTCACGTCTGTCCAATCCTTTCAGGTCTTTGCATTCATCGATGCGGGTGAAGATAGTGTTACACTTACGGATACCTTTGTAGTATTGTCCCCACATGTTGTAGTAAGAATCGTTCTGCGTAATTTTGTCTGCATACAAGTAGGTACCGGCGTACTCAGCTTTCTGCCATGACAGAAGAACTTCATCTACCGCAGTCTCGTAAGGACCGTAGGAACCGGAAAACAAGTTGCCTTGAGCGGGCATTAATGCCGCAGTTCCCCACACATAACGGTCCAGATAATCTTGTCTGGCAAAGATGGAGTCGAGTGGAGTCAGGTCGTTAAAGTATTCATCAACTGCCAGATAGTTGCATGAAGTCAGCATGAACGGGATGATTCCCAGTGTCGTGCATAGAATATGAAGGCTTTTCTTTAATATCTTTTTCATAATAGTTTTCAATTAGAACGTAGCTGTTAACTGTAAAGAGAAAGTACGCTGTAGCGGATATACGGCGCCGTTTTTAGATGCCTGTCCCGGATCCCATAGTTTCACTGAATCCCATACTGCCAGATTCTGTCCGACAAATTGCAGATTCATATCACTGATGCCCACTGTCCTTAGTACTTTATTCGTTCCGATACGATAGGAAATATCCAATGATTTCCAACGCAGGTAAGAACCATCTGCCAGCCAGAAAGTAGAAGCACGGTTATTGTTCTTATTCTCTCCGTAAGTCAGGCGCGGGAAACGTGCATTCGGGTTTTCTGTAGAAGGATCCCCTGAATACCATGCCGGTGTCCAACGATTCTTCGGGTCGTTTACGATGGATAGAATGTTGCCGACTTCTCCGCCTGAGAAGGGATAGAATCCGGAACCGCCGTATAAGAAGTTAACTTTGGCTGCTCCAGTGAATAAAGCACTGATAGTCCATCTTTTATATCTGTATTCCAGTGCAAAACCGTATTGAATTTGCGGTACATTGGAGTGTGCAATAGGAACAATATCGTCATCGTCAATTTTTCCGTCAGCGTTCACGTCTTTATAGCGGATATCTCCGGGGCGTACTTCGCCGTATGTCTGTTTCGGGCTTCGGTTGATTTCATCCTGATTTTGAAATAAGCCTAATGCAACCAAACCGCGCATAACACCATAATTTACATCGCTATACGATTGGTAAGGGTAGCGCACCGCATCCTGGTCCCAATGTACAACTTTGCTGACAGCATATGTCATGTTGGCACGCACCGTGAAAGAGTTGTCTTCGTTTATTTTCTGGTTCAGGTAAATGTTACCATCTATACCACTACTGCGCATACGTCCTACGTTGGTATATGGGTTGGTCACGACGCCTACTTCCGAAGGCATCATTTTTCTTTCCTGGAAGATATTATCACGAGTGTCTCTGAAGATATCTACCGTTCCACCTATTTTATCATTGAGAAATTGGAAGTCGATACCCAGGTTATATTTCTTGGCTACCTCCCAGTGTAAGTTGTTGGCTCCGATTTGTTTTTCTGTCAATCCATTGGAACCCCAACGACTACCACCTCCAAAGTTAATCAACGTCAGATATGGGAACCGACGTCCACCACCGATCTGATCGTTACCAACTTCACCATAAGAAGCTCTGATCTTCAAAAAGTTGAGCCATCCTGCATGATTCTGCATAAATTCGTATTGGGTCGGGATCCATCCTAAGGCTATTGCAGGGAACAAACCGAATTGTTTGCCCGGTTCAAAGTTTTCGGAACCGGTGTATCCTACGTTTCCTTCTATCAGATAAGCATCTTTATAAGAGTAAGTGGCTCTGGCAGATAACGCTTGATAACGTTTGGGAATAGATGAAATTTCATCATTTGCTTCGGTGGTTTCGGTGCTTTGCATATAGTAATGTATCAAACCGGTTACACGATGTTCCTGATTGAAAAGTCTTTCATAGGCAAGTTGCGATTCGAAGTAATATCTCCGGTCACTGGCAGCACTCTTGGCGAATTGAATGTTACTGGCTGATACCGTACGTTGTGTCATTAATGAACCGTCATTGTAACGGCCAAAGGCCTTGTATAGGTCCGGCATTTTGGAGCGGACTACGTTGTGTATATTGTTATTGTTATACGAGAACATTCCTCTGGCAGTCAAACCCTTGATCCATTTTCCGAAGTCTTGACGTAAGGTGAAATTGATGTTCATAGTGGTCCGGTTTCCCTTTTTAAATCCGGTATGGTTCAACAAGATATATGGTGAGATCTGTTCTCCGTTTTTACCATAAGCAGGAAGCATTCCATTGGAATAACGTAAAGGCACCGTCAGGGGAGTCAGATAGGCTTGTGCGGCCCAGAGTGCGTCATTGTTAGTTCCGAATCCCGGTGCTCTGTCTTCTACAATAGCTCCGTCCATAGCCAATCCCATGATTGTTGATGAAGTTAGGTTCATGTCTACCTTTGCGCGGAAATTATATTTAGCCCATTTGACATTCGTGTTGTATTTGTTAACTTTGTCTTGCTTGAAGATAGCATCTTTGAATGTACCTCCTACACTGACAAAATATCTGGCAACTTTTCCACCACCGGATACATTTAAATAGTGCTGATGATTAATAGTTACATCTTTCAGTATCTCTTTTTGCCAGTTAACGTTTGGATATAAGTCATTATCCAGTCCTGCTTTAATAATCTCCAGTTCTGTCGGGCTATAAAGAGGGTCCATATTGCTTACCACTCGGGCTTCGTTTGCCAAGCTGGCATAATCGTATGCTTCCAGATATTCGGGCATACGGGGGGAATAAGAGAGAGTCATACTGCTTTTCCAGGTTACCTTGGTTCGACCTTCCTGACCGGAACGGGTCGTTACCAAAACAACGCCATTTGCACCACGTACACCATAAACGGCTGTTGCCGAAGCATCTTTCAAGATAGAGAAGCTCTCAATATCCGACGGGTCGAGGTCGTTGAGGTTTCCTTCAATACCGTCAATCAAAACCAGCGCAGACTGGTTGGCACCAAATGTGCTGATACCGCGAATCCAGAACTCAGAAACATCCTGCCCCGGTTCGCCGCTTCGGTCAACGGCTATAATACCGGGAACCACACCTCCCAGCATATTGGCTACGGAAGTTGACGGAGCACTGATGGCAGCCGGATTGACACTGGTGACAGCACCTACCACGCTGACTTTACGTTGTGTTCCCATACCTACAACAACTACTTCGTCCAATGATTCTGAGTCGGGCTCCAGAGATATACGCATCTTCTTATCGGTTTGAGCAACCACTATTTCTTTGCTCTTATATCCCATAAATGAAACAATCAGCGTTGTTTTTGGAGCTAATGATTTCATACTGAAGTTACCATCCATATCTGTTATAGTTCCGGTTTTTTCTTTCCCTTTAACAGATATGTTTGCACCCGGGAGCGGATCACCATGTTCATCTAACACGATTCCGGCAATTTGAATTGGTTCTTGTTGGGCCCATATCCCTTGTGTTGCATTTCCTGCCAATAGCAGAAAGAAACACAGGGTTAATTTAAAATATAGTGTTTTCATTTCTATTCCTTATTAATTATTCAATAGCAAGTTTTCTGATGCAGTGGTTGTTTTGATCTGCAATGTAAAGAAATTCATTTTTGTCCAAATAGACACCCCAAGGCTGATCGAATTGGGCTTCCAAAGGATCCCCGTCTTTGTATCCTTTCCCGCTACCTGCTATCGTGGTCACGATATTTAACTTGGTGTCAACTTTACGAATCCGATGGTTATTAACATCCGCTATATATAAATTGCCTTCTTTATCAATAGCAATTCCACGCGGCTCATTGAATTGTGCTTCTTGTACATCTCCGTCCCGGAAGCCTGCGCCTGCACCGGGAATATATTCTTCAATGTCTCCGTCTAGAGCTGGCCAACCGTCCGTATCGCGTGTGAGCTTAAAGCGATAAACTGCACTTTTACTATGCAACACACAATAAACATACTTATCAACCGGATTGTAAGCACATAAACCATTGGAGCCTACATTATAGAGTGTACCGATTCGTTTTGCTTTGTTGGGATTTAAGGTTCTTTTATTCTTATCAAAAGGTTGTGTCCACAATTGTCCTGTGTTTTGGCGGTATATCACAAAAGTAGAATCTACAGGGTCGAGAACAACACTATGCATCCATCCTCCGTTGGCTAAAAGCTGTCCCATTTTATCAGCCACCCAGCTCACATTAGCATCGAATAAGAAACAACCGAAGTTGGCATTATCGCATGGACCAAATAGTTGTTTCTTTTCTTTATCGATAAATAAAGGTTGGTCGATTACCATGCCATCTAGTAAAGTGATCGTTTTATTTTGTTCGATGGATGATAAACGCGTTCTTCCATCAGAGTCGAATATGAATACATTGTCATCATTGTCTACAGCTACATACCTTGGAGTATTGAATGTGGTCTCGCCGAGAGTTCCGTCTTTATTGCCACCTTCTTTGGCTTTTCCTACTACTGTAGATACGGAAGAAGTTACAATATATTTGAATGTTTTTTCAGCATTGCTGAGTTCAGCTTCTTTTCCGGCTCCACCCGTACATGGCTTTCCCCTCCGGCTTGCTTGGGCACTTGGGCATAAATAACATCAGGCTTGACACCTAAAACCAATGCCTCCCGTTCATTACCTACTTCATCCTTGAAGTAAACTTTCACTTGGCTTTTGTCTTCTCCGAAATTGGAACCTTTAACAATGAATTTGGTTCGTATGCCACCGGAATCGGGCATAAACTCTGTAAACTTGACTGGTTGATTAGGATCGAAAGCTGTGCTTTTCTTGTCTTCATTACAACCTACTATTAGTAGCAGGATGCCGAAAACCATCCAGATTAGATTAAATGATTTACGCATGTTTTTCTATAAGATTTTATTAGTTTGAAAAAAGGTCTTTTTAGGCTTTCTATTTAAATAAGGTTTAATAGATTCTAATTGATTTCAATTTGACTTAAGGGCTTTTGGCTTTTTCTCTCATGTGATTAATTGTTTTAAATATTACAGATTCAAAGGTGTAAATGGCTATATATAATTGTGAAGCACACTTTCCGTTCGGTTTTCAGGATACAAACTTAGGGGATTTCAAGGAATCAGGAGCATATGCTTTTATTCATCCATGTATATCTTTTCATTCAAAATTGCTTTTTTTATCATTTGCTTCGCCTTTCTGTTATAATATTGATTATTTTTGTGACACTTAAACTAATATGAATATATAATGAAGCGAACCGTTCGATATACCGTCCTTGTTTTGATTGCTATTATAAATTCTTTAGTTATTACTACTTCTCTCTATGCTGTTCTGCCTTATAATGAACTTCATCAGTTGAATATGAGTAATGGCTTGGTAGATAACATCATTACTTGTATCTATCAAGATCAAGATCGTTTTATGTGGTTTGGATCCAGTAATGGGCTGAGTCGATATGACGGGAAGCAGATTCGCAATTTTAGTGTAGACAATGCGAGGATGTATGTTTCCGATATAAAAGAGACTTCTGATGATAAATTGTGGGTAATAGCTAATGAGTATTTATATTGTTTTGATCGACGGAAAGAGAAATTTGTTCTTCCGTCTTTTCAGGATGGAAAAAAGGCCATTTCTGTAAGTGCTATGGAAATAACGGGGGATTCACTTTTTTGGATAGTAAAAGGCGGACAATTGCAATGCTTGAAACGACATTATAAATTAGTGAAAGGTGACTTACAAATAGAGATGACCGTCGAAGCAGGCTATCCGTTTTTTTTAGATGAGGGGGAATCTTTTTCGAATTTATGTGCTTCACAAGACGGGCATTTCTTGTATTTGGTTACCGATAAGGGAAATTTGTTGTTCTTTGATAAGATTGCAGGTAAAGTGGTCCGGAAGTTCAAATACTCTATTAATCCTAGTGCTAATGCTACTACTATCATGAGTGAAGGGGAATATATTTGGGTTTCTTCTATAGTGGGTGGAGTAACTCGTCTGCATATTCCTACGGGAAAATCTGATTATTATCAGTATAATGAGGATGCCAGGTTGTCTTCTTTATCACATTCAGATGCGTATGGGGTGGTTGCATTGGATAATGATTCTTACATTGCAGTAACCTGGAATGGATATACTCTGTTAGCTCCTGAAGAAAATGATCCTTCTAAGTTGTCGGCAACGCCTTATACGAATACCTCATTTTTGCAGTACCGGAATGTAGAGACAAGAATGATTTCTGTTTATTATGATAAAGAGGGAATACTATGGATCGGAACTAGAGGAGGAGGGATTGTCTATTTTGATTTTAGACAGCATTCTTATATGCAATATCACAGCAAAAAACATAATGAAATCTCTGCTCAGGTAGCTGACAAAGATGGTCGAATTTGGTTGGGCACTTACCATGAAGGAATTATGCGTAGTGACCAGCCTTATGCTAAATCGCGACCGCTGAACTTTTCTCCTGTGGGCAATCAAAAGGAAGTCCCGGTGTTTTGTGCAATCAAAGATTCATGTTCTAATTTATGGTTTGGAAATGCTTCCGGAAACTTGATTTGTTATGACTGGAGTTCCAATTCTTTCCATATATATCCGCTCAATCATTTAGGGAAAAAGGTAAACTCCTATATAGTGGCCTTAATGATTGACTCCCGTTATCGGTTTTGGGTATGCACTTCTGCCGGATTGTACTTATTTGATCATCAGACAGGTCATTTTGAATTATTCTCATTGCGTGAAGCCTTGAAAGAAGATGCAGAGCCATGGGTAACGGCTATTTTTGAAGAGATACAGCGGAATATCTGGATAGGGACAGCAAAAGGTATTGTACGATTATCACAGGTCAATGTTCGTCCATTAAAGATGGTTCATGGATATGAAGAAAAAGAAAATATAGGAGCTCGTGTAGTTAGTGCTTTACTGACTGGTACTGACGGAACTGTATATGTGGGTTATAAAAATGGATTTGGAATCATTCCTGTGGGCGAAGATAGGATAACGTCTTTTTATACAGTAAAAGATGGACTTTGTAATGATTGTATAGATTGTATAGTGGAAGATGAGAAGAAGCGTATTTGGTTGGGGAGTATATCCGGTATCTCAAGATATAGCCGACAACAACATGTCTTCTACAACTATTATATTTCTAGTAGCAATAAATCTGTGATGTTGTTTAAGAATACTTTATTTTGGGGAAATAACAAGAGCTTAACTTATTTTGAACCGGAAATACTGACATCTGCCACCATTGCCAGCAAAACTCTTTTAACTGGATTGGAAGTCGATAATAAGCAAATCAATATAGGTGAGAAGATAAAAGGGCAAGTTGTTTTGGACTCAAATATTGCATCAATTGACCATTTGGAACTGGTCAATGCAAACCGTGATTTCTCTCTCCTTTTCAATAATCTGGCTTTTTCGAAGGATCTGCAAAAATATAGCTATCGGTTATATCCATATCAAAAAGATTGGATTGTTTCTGAAGCGGGTAAGGTCTCGTTTACCAACTTGTCTGCCGGTTATTATATTTTTGAAGTCAAAACATTGTTCCCTAATAATACGGAAGGAGACGTTACTGCATTGCCGATAACAATCCTTCCACATTGGAGCCAGACCGTTTGGTTTCGTTTGCTTTTGATTTTCTCGGTTTTATTTTTGGTTGGTTATATTTTCTATAGTTTGTTGCGGCGGCAACGTCGTTTCAAAAAAATGATTCAATTGAAACATGAACTGACGATTGCAAATTTGGAGAGAAACGCAGAACGGCATATACGGGAAGAACGTGAGAATTTTTTTATGAATGCTGCTCATGAGTTAAGAACTCCTCTTACTTTGATACTTGCTCCTATACATGATATAATGAAGTCCATTACCCCATCGGATAATTGGTTTGATTCATTTAACAGATTGCACAAGAATTGTCTTTCTCTACAGACACTGGTTGATCGCCTGCTATATGTGCAGAAGATAGAGGGAGGCATGATAAAACTTCATTTGTCAGAATCAGATATAAAGGAGATTGTTAGCCGGGTGGCTAATCCTTTTCTGCAAATGGCTATGGTCAAGAAGCGGGAATTTTTGGTCCAGGTGGATACAGTGCCTTTGTATTTATGGGTGGATGTGGCGAAAATAGAATCAGCTGTTCAAAATTTGTTATCAAATGCCTTTAAATACACTTCTCAGAATGGACGTATTGAACTGGCTGTGTCAGAGGCGGAAATTGACGGAAGACCTTATTGCCTTGTAACAGTGTCTGATAATGGAGTTGGGATACCTGATGATTTGCAACAGCACGTGTTTGATTCGTTTGTAACAGGGAAACGTATCCCGCAATATTCCACGTCAATAGGTCTTGGATTACATATTGTAAAGCATACGATGGGGTTGCATCATGGATTTGTAACGTTGACCAGTCGTGTTGGAGAAGGCAGCCGATTCGTTCTGCACATTCCGATGGGGCTTTCTCATTTTGCGCCGGGGGAATATGAAATGGTACCTGATCCGATGAAGGGGGATTTGTTGGAAGGGTGTCCGGCAGAAGAACGTCCGATGGAAGAAGTAGTAGAAGAAAAGAATGAGACTATGGAAGAGCCCGTTAACAGAGTGAAAAATAATAAGGAATTTTTATTGATTATAGAGGACCACGATGAGATGAGAGAATATTTATGCAGTCTATTTAAAGAAGATTATAATGTTATTGAGGCTGGAAATGGAGAAGAAGGGGTGGCTATGGCTGATAAATATATACCTAAATTAATCATATCTGATATAATGATGCCTGTTAAAGATGGGTTTGAATGTAGTCGGGAGATTCGTGAAAATAAGCGGACTTTTCATATACCGGTTATCTTTTTAACAGCTAAAGCAGAGGATGCTGACCGGTTGAAAAGTTTACAAATAGGGGTAGATGACTATATAATGAAACCTTTTAATCCGGAGTTATTGAAAGAGAAGGTGAAAGCGTTGATAGAACAACGTGATCTGTTAAGAAAACTTTATGCGAAAACTCTTATGCTGGATGAAGAGGTACTGGAATCTTCAGAAGATGTTCAGGATGTTTTTATGCCTAAAATGCTTCAGATTATAGAAGAAAATTTATCAAACCGGAATTTTACAATAAAAGTGCTGACGGACAAATTGAATATGAGCCAGCCGACCCTTTATCGCAAGGTTAAGCAGAAAACTGGTTTGTCGATTATAGAGGTGATTCATGGAGTACGGATGAGTAAAGCTGCCTCTATTATCATGAGCGGGCGATATAGCAGTCTGACAGAAGTGGCGGAAATGGTAGGGTATGATTCGATGATTTCCTTCCGTAAGCAGTTCGTTGCACAGTTTGGGGTGCTTCCTTCCAAATATATGGAAGAGAAAATGAGGAAATAAGAAGCCGCGTTCCATGTTGGCGGCTTCTGGCTTGTCTGTTTGAATGGTTATTGTTAAAAGCGGAAAGAGACATGACCCATAACGTTTGTACCCGCTTGCGCAGCGTATCCGGCAGAATCTATTCTGTGATTCACATCCTTGTCGTAAGAACTGGATGCCCAACCGTTGTTCTCGTATTCTTCGTTGAAGAGGTTGTAGACGGTCACACCCAAAGTTACTTCTTTCACCACTTTTCGGGGTTTGAATGTATAGGCCAGATTTAGGTTGCTCACGAAATACTTATCCAGAGTCAATGCTTCCACTTCTGCATTTGTCATATATTGTTTGCCGACAAATTGGGATTGAAGGGCTGCTTCGAATCCTTGATAGGTAAAAGCAAAACGGTTGTTCAGCAGGAAATCCGGTGAAAAGGCGATGCGAGTACTCTTATGAGAAACGCTTACGACGTCCAGTAAGTTCCAGCCATCGTAAATGGGAATGTTTTCTACGAAATTCTTGATACGGTTTTTGCTCCATGTCGCATTGATATCCCATTGGAACCATTTACAGGGCTTGATACCTAGCATCAGTTCGATTCCCATCCGGTAACTGTCCGGAACGTTTTCTGTCAGTGCTTCACCGATATCGTTCAAAGCTCCGGTGAGGACAAGCTGGTCGGTATAATCCATGTAGTAGAAGTTTGCACCTGCTGTCAGCCAATGAGTGGCGAATGTGTATCCGGCTTCGTAATCGAGCAGCTTTTCTGCTTTCGGATAACTGTCGGGATCACCATCCGTATAATTATTTCTTGTCGGCTCTTTTTGAGCTACGGAGAAAGAAGCGTAGACACGGTGATTGGAGTTGATATTCCAGTTCAGTCCGACTTTCGGGTTGAAAAAGTCGAATTTCTTGTCTACGGCCAGCGGACGCAACGCACTTTTATTCCAGTCGTATTTGTCATTTGCTCCGTCGATGGTGTAGTCGATGTGCCGGTATTGCAGGTCGGCATAGGCACTTAGTCCTCCGGTAAGGTCGTAGCTTGCTTTCAGATAGATGTTACCGTCGGTTTTCTTCGATTGGTTGCGGTAGTATTCATGGGCGGGAGATAGTGCGCCGATGTAGTTCTTTACCCAAGTCACTTTCCCGAAGTTATTGCCCCGATATTGATTGATGCCTCCGCCCAAAGATGCCGTTAGTCGGTGGTTGGTATAATTGAGGGAGAAAACACCTCCGCCAAACTTATTATCCATTTTCTTCTGGCGGACCAGATCGCTTTCCGAAATTTCTTTTCCGTCTGTTGTAAAAGGTTTCAGACCGTATTCTACGAAAGATCTGTCTTCTTTATATTCCTCATAGTAGCCGTCACCTTTGGTGTAGTGCAGAGCTACGTTCAGATTCCATGCGGTGGAGAAAGTATGGTTGAAAAGGAGTTGATAATTCTTTTGCAGATAGTTATCCGTCTGGTCGGCATAATAATGTTTTTCATTATCGTCTCCGGTATATTCGCCGCAAGGGTTATACTGTCTTCCGTGTTCTTCCATTTCTGCTTTAGTAGCATATCCCCAGGCATGATACGTCTTTTCTTTTCCTGCGAATGCGATCAGTTTGACAGACGTATTTTCGGCGAAATATCCCCCTTGCAGATAGTAAGAGTTGAGATTGACGGAGGCACGGTCAATATATCCGTCCGTACCGATGTTGGAAAGTCGGGCATCGAATGTCCAGTGATTGTTCAGCAGTCCGGTTCCCACTTTTACAGTTTCCTTGTGGGTGTTGAAAGAACCATAGGAACCGTTGAACTCGGCATACGGTTTCATGGACGCGCCTTCGGTCTGCATATTGACACTGGCTCCGAAAGCGCCTGCGCCGTTGGTCGATGTACCCGCACCGCGCTGCACCTGTATATCCTTTACGGACGAAGCAAAGTCGGGCATATTTACCCAGAACAGGTTGTGGCTTTCGGCATCGTTCATCGGGATGCCGTTTACAGTGATATTGATACGCGTGCCGTCAGTGCCTCGTACACGAAGAGTCGTATAGCCGATGCCCGATCCCGCATCCGATGTGGTCAGCGTGGAAGGAGTCATGCTCAGCAGGTAGGGAATATCCTGCCCGAAGTTCACTTTTTTAAGTTCGGCTTTGCCTATATTGGTAAATGCTACGGGAGTTTTTGCTGTAGCACGTGTGGATACTACCTGCACTTCTTGCAGGTTGATTACTTTCAGACTATCCTTTGCACTCGTTTGTGCATGGACAGGGAAGCCTGCGCCCAATAAGGCGACGGCCATCATCATCATTTTTTTCATCTTGCTTATTAATTAGTTCTCTACGCCGGCATTACCCGGATCAGATTCTATGGGTATGTTCTCAGCCCGTCATGTTAAGGCACCCCTACTTAGTGAATCGTTGGCAAAATTACTGCTTTTGCGGGAGGAAAGCAAAAAAAACTTTTAGATTTGCTAAAAACAATATAACTTTGTAGTTTGTTGAAATATGACAAGTCAGCTATTTATTCATTTTAATATAATTATCAAATTATGCTACTATTATTTCAAGCGACAGCAACACAGCTTGCGGATTCTACACAAATCGTCGCAGATAAATTAATGGAAGAAGCGATAGCCAATGCGGACGGATTGGATAAGCTTTCTCTGATCACCCAGCAATTGGTAGATTTCGGTATCCGTGCCGGAGAACGCATCCTGATTGCAACCCTTGTCTTCATTGTCGGACGCTTCCTCATCTCGATGCTCAACCGATTTGTCGGACGTCTGATGGACAGGAGAAAGGTGGATATAAGCATCAAGACTTTTGTGAAGAGTCTGGTAAATATTCTGCTGACCATTCTGTTGATTATCTCCGTAGTCGGTGCTCTGGGAGTCGAAACAACTTCTTTTGCAGCCCTGTTGGCTTCTGCCGGTGTGGCTGTCGGTATGGCGTTGTCCGGTAACTTGCAGAACTTTGCCGGCGGACTGATCGTATTGCTTTTCAAGCCTTATAAGGTAGGAGATTGGATTGAAAGTCAGGGAGTTTCCGGAACGGTCAAGGAAATACAGATATTTCACACCATTCTGACTACCGGAGATAATAAAGTGATTTATATACCGAACGGTGCAATGAGCAGCGGAGTGGTGACAAACTATAATACACAGACAACGCGCCGTGTAGAATGGATTGTTGGCGTGGATTATGGAGAAGATTATAATAAGGTACAGCAGATTGTCCGTGATATACTGACGGCCGACAATCGTATTCTGACTGATCCCGCCCCGTTTATTGCCCTTCATGCGCTGGATGCCAGCAGTGTGAATG
>OGFV01000334.1_pt1 | contig 17968 bp, 8 predicted proteins | sample 1571131 | NCBI WGS metagenome assembly OGFV01 (sample SAMEA2582044, study PRJEB24529) | metagenome | biome: Human gut stool | place: China | collected 2011
TAATTCGTACGTGCCCATCCGTTGGTGATGCGGTATCCTGTCAGCAATGTATCGTTTTCCACCCGCAGGTTTGCCCACAATACTTTGCCGTCATAATTATAGATACCATGCACCAGGTCCAGGATCAGATGACCGTCTTTTCCTTTCGGGAAGGTATATTTATGTACACCCGTCCGTTGAGTAGCTGTCAGTTGCGCTTTAATGCCATAGTCGTCCAGCATCACTTCGTAGTATCCGGGTGTCGCTTTCTCTGTGGCATGATCGAAGCGCGAACGGTAACCCTCTTCCGGATGGTCCGCCCGTCCGGGATTCAATTTTACATCGCCGACAGCAGGCATCAGCAATATATCTCCCAGGTCGGAATGTCCCGTGCCGCTGAGGTGGGTGTGACTGAAACCTACGATGGTTTTATCCCGATACTGGTAACCGGCACAATATTCATACGCATTCTTCTGATAAGCTCCATTCACATTATGTGGAATTGTGTCTGTGTCCGGACTCAGCTGTACCCATCCGAAAGGGGTGCAAGCACCGGGAAAAGTATGCCCCATACCATTGGTTCCGATAATCGGATTAACGTAATCTACCGGTTGCTGAGCTACGGCGGACAAGGTTACCGCCGCCATAGTCATCATCAATACTTTCTTTTTCATCTTATTCATACCTGCTTACTTGTTATCACGAGAGAAGGAATAGGGGAAGTCGGATTCGTTAATACCTCTTCCTTTATTCGGTTTATTATCCATATCAAATACCAGACGTCCGCCTTTCAGCAAGTCGAAATGATTCAGATAATTCTTTGTATAGTTCTTACCGTTATAGTTCAGCGAACGGATGTAACGATTGGCATCACTATTTTTAGGAGCGGAGATTTCCAGTTTCTTGCCGTTCTCCAGTGTGATCGTCGCTTTCTTGAAATAAGGAGCACCCATCACATATTCATTGCTGCCCGGACATACCGGATAGAAGCCTAAAGCGGTAAACACATACCAGGCAGAAGTCTGTCCGTTATCCTCATCACCACAATAACCGTCGGGAGTGGCAAAGTAGAGGCGGTTCATCACTTCACGCAGCCAGTACTGTGCTTTCCAGGGCTCGCCTGCATAGTTATACAAGTAAATCATGTGCTGGATAGGCTGGTTGCCGTGCGCATAGTTACCCATATTGGCAATTTCCATTTCACGGATTTCATGAATCACACCTCCGTAGTAGCTATCATCAAATATCGGTGGAAGGTTGAACACAGAATCGAGCATACTGACAAACATCTTTCTGCCGCCCATCAAATCGGCCAGTCCCTGTACATCATGAAATACAGACCACGTATAGTGCCAGCTGTTTCCTTCGGTAAAGGCATCCCCCCACTTGAACGGATTAAAAGGAGTCTGGAAGGTGCCATCGGCGTTCTTGCCACGCATCAGTTTTGTTTCAGGGTCGAACAGGTTGCGGTAGTTCTGGCTTCTGCTCTTATAGAGTTCCAGTTCTTCTGCCGGACGCCCTAGCTTTTCACCCATTCGGTAGATGCACCAGTCATCGTATGCATACTCTAATGTACGCGCCGCATTCTCGTTAATCTTTACATCGTAAGGCACATAACCCAGTTTATTATAATATTCGTATCCACGGCGCCCTGTTGTAGAAACTCTCGGATGTACACTGTTGGCTCCTTTGAGCAAACCTTCATACATTTTCTCCGCATCCGCTTTGGTCACATTCTTCATAAAAGCATCTGCCACTACGGAAGCCGAATTGTTTCCGACCATACAGCCACGATGTCCCGGACTCGCCCATTCGGGGAAGAATCCGCTTTCAAGATATGTATTCAACAGTCCTTCCTGCATCTTCTCTCCCATTGAAGGATATATCAAATTGACAAACGGGAACAGGCAACGGAACGTATCCCAGAAACCGGTATCGGTAAACATATATCCCGGACGGATTTCACCGTTATAAGGGCTGTAATGTACCGTTTCACCCTTCGCATTCACTTCGTGGAACATACGGGGGAATAATACCGAACGATACAGACAAGAATAGAAGGTACGCATCCGGTTCTCATCATCGTCTTCGACTTTGATACGTCCCAGTACGTCATTCCAAGCTTTACGTCCGGCTTCCTTGGTCTGTTCGAATGTCTTGTTTCCGATTTCTTTCAGATTCAGGTCCGCCTGTTCGGGGCTGATGAATGAGGAAGCCACTTTGGCATGCACCTGCTCTCCTTTCTTTGTCGAAAAACCGATGGCAGCACCTACGTGATTGGATTGCAGTTCAAGATGCGTCTCTACCAAATGGTAGTCCGCCCATACTTTATTAAATGTAAAAGGCTTGTCGAACTCTATCACAAAGTAGTTCCTGAAATTCTGCGGAACACCGCCACTGTTACGTGTCGTATAACCTACAATCTTATTTTCTTCAGGAATCACCTTCACATACGAACCACGGTCGAAAGCATCTACTACCACATAAGCATCGGACGCTTCGGGGAAAGTAAAACGGAAATACGCACAACGCTCCGTCGGGGCAATCTCCGTTGTCATGTTATACTCTGACAGATAAACACTGTAATAATAAGGAGTTGCTTTCTCTGCCTTATGCGAAAACCAGGAAGCACGGCTGTCCTGATCAATCTTCAGCTGTTTGGTCATCGGCATAATGGAGAACTGTCCGTAGTCATTGATCCAGGGACTGGGCTGGTGGGTCTGCTTGAAACCTCTGATTTTGTCAGAAGCATACGTGTAAGCCCAACCGTCCCCCATCTTTCCGGTCTGCGGCATCCAAAAGTTCATCCCCCAAGGCAGTGCAATGGCAGGATAGGTGTTTCCGTTGGAGAGCGAAATCTTGGAGTCGGTTCCCATCAGGGGATTCACGTAATCCACCGGCTGCTTTTGCGCAAAGATAGAGGAGACTCCCAACAATAGAGTCATTGTGATAGACAGTAGTTTCTGTTTATTCATGATATAAGAGTTAAACTATTAATATTAGATTAGCGAGTGTTATTATTCACGTTACAAATTAACGCAATAGAAAATTAATAACTATACTCTAACGTGACAAAAAGCACGTCCGGACGAGAATGTCAGAGTAGAGAACTAGGAGTCAAACAGAGCACAAATTAAATTACTAATAATCAAATAATTGCCCATAAGAAAATACAAATAGAGTACAAACAAAAACAAAAGCAAGAAAGTAATCGAGATTATGTTCTGTTTACTTTCTTGCTTTTTTCAAAGACTGGTTACTTCTTCATTCTAAACCAACGCTCGCCTCTAGCACTTAACACATACACCATACTGTCATTGTCATCATAACTCCAATAGAAGCCGTCTTCCGAAACACAGAAAGAGAGGAATTTACTGTAATCCTGCTGTACACGGTTATAATCAGCCGGATTATTATTCCATCCGAATAAATCATATGGTTCGCCCAAGCTGATGAATATACGACCAGTAGCATTATCTGCTGTCATAGTAACCGCAAAGCCAATATAAGATCCCATACCACTCCACGGACAAGCAATCAAATTCCTCGGATTACGATCATCAAACTCCACACCAGAGTGGAAGATTCCCTTAAAGTCTGCATGAATCTCATCCTGATCTACTATATGGGTCTTCCAACCATCTGCATACCATGCTGCAATATCAGAGGCCTTCCGAGTATCACATACAACATTAGCATTGTCAGTTTCAATTTCACCATTCAAATAGTTGTAATAGAGTTTATTTAAACTTATTCCATCTACCGTCACATTGCTACCCAAAGTCAACACTGCATTTTCATCATTCGTTGTATCAATTATCATCGGATACTCTGTGTGTTTTACCACACCGTTATCTATTGCAGAAATCTTCACTTTCCAATTATTGCTCTCGTCGCAAATAATCAAATAGTGTGCAAGGAAAGAAGAGGATGACCTACGAAATACACCATTATTCAACTCTCCCTTAAGCAAATCCATGGCCTGTGCTTTATTATAAGCAATAATGGCCAATCGTTTTCTCTCCTTAGCTTGTTGCAAAGCTGCAGTTGAGACCGGAGTCAAGATCATTTCTTTGCCATGCGTCTGTCCTACAGCTGTAATTTGTGAATCAGAATACCCCGTAATGACAAATGTCGTCTCCGAGTTTTCGTTCAAATATTGTAGCATTCCTCCATTCAGCAAGGTAAGCAACACCGCTTTTTCCCCCTGGAAATCCAGAGAATAATCTGTTCCAACCTCATTCTTCAACAACGTTTCGTCTGAATCCGATGCTACATTTCCTTCTTCATCAAACTGAAAGTAGAACGTTACTCCTTGATAAATCATTTTCCATCCGTCTGCCGCACACAGTAGTTCTTTTACCTCTGAAGGACGCAAGCGGTCTGCACTCATGTCACCTTCATGTTCCCAGTCTTTCCAAGGTTCCGTCATGCCACAACTATAAAAAACCAGGCAACACAACGACAACATTATATAAATAAGTTTCTTCATGATGTTTTTCTTTTAAGATTTGAAATTAGAAATTAGGTATATATCCTCCCAAGTCCGGTCCCACTCCATAATTCTTGGCTGCTCCCGGCGCACAAATACGTAAGTCAATCATCGGCGGAATCCGTCCGTCATCCTTCACTTTCATCACACCGTCAGTAGTACCTCCCCAAGGATTCCGCATCTTGAAAAGATGAGTATTATCATCCGGCAAGATAAACGTAAACGCATGCCCACTGGTCGTCTGCCAATTTTGATCTACCTGTTCACCGCTTCTTGTAAAACCACCGATCACCAGTCTACCCTGTTTGAGCGACACTTCCACCGCGCGTTGTAAGTCTTCGGCAATCAATGCATTTGCACCGAAACCTACACTTTCCCCGTCGCCGGTAAAGATAGCAGAAACATATTCAGTACCAATACCACCGACATTAGAACTACCTTGATAGATCTGATTCCACTTAATCATAGCCTTTTCGAGAATCGTAGCCCAAGTGACTTCTTTATTTCTGCCGCCTAAGGCACCTAAATCGCCACTATTACCGATAAAATAGTCGCCACCTACACCAACTGATATTTGTTTTCCTTTCGGGTCATACATAGTAACTGTGTATGTTTTGTCCATATTATCCTTGATAATGTGTTTTACGAAACGGGGATAGAGGTATGCCATCGAAGCAATCACCGCACAAGCACAGCAGTCACCTACCCAACGCTGATTTACATCAGACATCACAGGATTTCCATTTGGATAAATGGATACAACATTGAATGTATTCCAAGCCATCTTCGTCCCACCATCTCCAAATGGTTCAGGTTCTTCAGCAGGATCGGCAAGCCATTTCAAGTCTGCTGCCGTAGCTTCTCTGTCATTCTCATGCTGTCTGCCCATCGGAGTTATCGCACTAAACGTACTGGAACCTTTACTAGCAATCAAGTCGTTGATATTCTCCGTATATGAACGCATGGCCACCAGTTTCCATTCAGCTATCTGCGTGGCAGCACCACCATTGTTCGCTTCAACAGAAAGTCTGTAGTAACGATAGGAAGTTGCATTATCCACTTCATAGCTTTTCTCTTCTTTTCTCGCTGCAAAAAGTTGGTTTGTCTGCGCATCCAGTTCTGTCCACGTAGTATTATCATTAGAACCATAGAGTGTCCAATCTTTCGGGTCCATTTCGGGAGTATCGGCAGCCGAGGTCAACGAATAGGCAGTGACAGCCTTACTACTATTTCCATTCCAAGTGATGTTGAAACTACTATGATAAGTAACATACTTCGTGTCAGCATTATCGTCTACCAAACGTCTGATTTCCGAACCGACAGGAGCATCAGCATATTGCGCTATAATTGTACCACTGGAGGGCATATTCGTGTTACCCGAACCAAGTACATAAGAAACCGGAGCATCTTCGTTCGGACCTTCTCCTCCATTATCTCCTTCATCATCGTCGGACGAACATCCTGCCAGACAAAAGGGAATTAGCAGCACCAAAAGAAAAATGATTCTCTTCACTGCATTCACATCGCTACATCTTATTTGAGGTATCTTCATTGTTTTTCTTTTCATTAATTTCTTTCATTCATTCGCAGATCGGACATCCGGAGTATATTACTCCGTTGTCCATCCCAGATTTTGTACCATCTTCGGATTACGACGTACATCTTCGTCAGGAATCGGGAAGAGGTAATGTTTAGGCAAAAATGTACGTGTTTCTACTACTACCTTCTCAAAAAATGCAGGAGCATCCGAACGGAAAGCCATACCATGAATAGGTCCGCCTTCTCCACCTCTATGATATTTAGGATAAATCCAATCATCGCCTACAGCCATATCGGCTACTTTCCAACGACGTACATCAAAGAAATGATTCCATTCGAACATCAGCTCAACCAAACGTTCACGATGAATACGTTTGTCCACTCCGTCACGTGTATCTTCATAAGGAATGCATGCAAATCCATTATCGTCCTTAGTACCTACCGCACCATATCCAGGAATACCGGCACGGGCGCGTATCTTATTTACATACTTAATCGCTTCATTACGTTGGTCACAAGCGCTCAACGTTTCAGCATACCCCAAGTACATGTCTGCCAAACGAAGCAAAGTTGCACAATGCCTGTTAGCCCCGCTACGTCCTTCTTTTGAAGCCATTTTACGCATACCATAACCCGTGTAAGGGGCATCCCAATTGGCATTAGCATAACCGGAATTACCGTTATAAGTCAGTTCTGTGGTTATTTCTCCACGCGGAGTATCTGTCTTCAACCAAGTAGAACCATGGAATGTAATGTTCGTATAAAAACGCGGTTCGCGATTAGCCCATTGTTTCAATGTTTGATTCGAATTGCTCTTGAAGTAGGTTCTGGAAGGAACTACTTCGTCAGTATAGTCACTCGACCATCCCAAATATTCATTAGAAGGTACCCCCTCATATTCCTTATAGTTCGTATCGTCAACAATCCGGCGACCGTCTTTCATAAAGTACAAGTCCACCATTTCCTGAGGTACACCAAATCCCAGACCACCTCTCAAAGCACCATTATTATCATCGTACCCCTTGTGATAAGGCGTGGTTTCGTAAGCCCGGTAATCATGGTCTGCCAAGCGAATGAAAATCTGTTATTTATTCTCTGTACCGTACAAAACTCCCGATGTCACTTTTCTATAAGATTCATAGAAATCAATCTTTCCATCGGCTGTCTTCTCCGTATATAAAGAGAAAGTGTTACCGTATTCATCAAAGAATTCTTTGTAAGCATCACGTGCAGCCTCCCATTTCGCTTTTTCCTGCGATTTATCTTGCGGAAAGAGTTGCTTGCCACTTTCCGGATTAACGATGGCGGCATAATCGGGATTACAATTGAATAGCGGACTTGCCGCATACAACAACATTTTCGCTTTGAAAGCTTTACATGCAGCTCTGTCTATACGTCCCAAATTGGATCCGTCATATCTATCAGGAAGCTCATTTGCCGCATCATCAAATTCCTTCGCCATAAAAGCCACACATTCATCTACCGTATTACGTTCTTTCAGCAGTTCAGCAGTAGAAATATCCAATGGAATTGGTTCTTCCCCCAAAATCACAAATGGGCCGTAGGAACGGAAAATCATGAAGTAATAGAAAGCACGCAAAGCTCTGGCTTGCGCTTTCCACTGTTTGCGTTGTGCGGCCGAAGCTTCCAAACAACGGTCTAAATTCATGATAAATGTACTGGCACGAGAAATTCCTTTATAATACTCGATGTACCAAAAGTTTATCCATGAGGAACCTGCATAGGTGGCTCCGGAAGCCCATTCGCTACCATTATTTCCGTCCCATGAAAGCTTGCATTCCAACGAACCGGTTGTCCAGATCCCCGACATCGTAATGTTTCATCGGGCACATAATTATACACATTATTCAAAAACTGTTCTGTCTTCGAGCGATTAGTAAACGTATCCTCCAAGTCATATTGTTCACCGGGGATTGCATCGAAGAAATCATTGCACGAACTAAGTCCGACCACCAAACACAGCGCCAAAGTTCCTATTTTAAATATATTTTTCATATCCTTCTTGCTAACTGATTATTATTAAAAACTTACATTCACACCTACTGAATAAGTACGTACATTAGGATAAGCAGTACCATTATTGGTATTCAACTCCGGATCCCATAATTTGAACTTAGAGAATGTCAATAGGTTGGTGCCCATCACATAAATACGCGCACTCTTCAGGAATGTTTGATTAATCAACTTCTTCGGGAGTTGGTAAGCAATAGTCAACTGTTTCAGACGCAGGAAACTGACATCTTTCTGCCACCATGTGCTGGTTTTCATATTATTTTGATTCGCATTGTTTCCATGATGCAAACGAGGATAGAATACATCCTGATTAGTCGGATTGTCAGCAGACCATCTGTCAGTAATGTTTGCAAACAAGTTCGTAATACCTGAACCATCATTAAAAGGATACATGGCATTTCCTCCCAAACAACGGTCTGCCTTGGCATTTCCGGCAAAGAGCGCACCGACAGAGAAATCACCTAATTGTAAATCTGCACCGAAACCATAATAAATCTTAGGTACGTCACCCTGACCTATCAGACATTTATCATAATCGTCAATTACTCCGTCACCATTTAAATCCTTATATTTGATATCACCCACTTTCGAAATCTGTCCCGGATGCCCTTCACCAAACTGCTTGGCATGGTCCATGATCTCTTCTTCACTAGTGAATAACCCTTCGGCGATCCATCCCCAACGTCCGTTCACGTTCGTTCCTCTTTTTTCCATCCACGGATACTGTACCCGGGGATCATCGTTCTCTATAATTTTATCTTCATTCCATGAGAAGTTACCACGGACAGTCAGGAAACATTTCTTACCGAGTTGCTGTGTATATTCCAATGTAGCTTCAAAACCCTTATTGTCTACCACTCCCAAATTAGCATAAGGCATTTCTACGAACCCGGAATAATCAGGAATAACGCGTCGGGTAATAAAGATGTCTTTACGATGTTCTTTAAAGATATCTAATGTCAGCGAAAGATTGTCTTTGAAAAATTTTAAGTCAACACCTAAGTCTTGCTTGCGGGAAGTAGACCAACCGACATTGGCTCCGTACTTGCTGAACCCCCAACCACCAACACCGTTATTCTGGTCGCCAAAACGATAACCATCTACGCTCGCCATCTGGTCTAGGTACATAAAACGCCGTCCTGTTACAGCATCCGTACCAACTAAGCCATCTGTATAACGCACTTTAAAGTAAGAAACAGTTTCTTGCAAAGATTCCCACCAAGCCTCATTAGAGATAGCCCAGCCAAGACCAAATGCAGGGAAGAAACCGAAACGTTTTTCTGGACTGAAGTTCTCGGAACCATTATACCCAAGGTTTGCCTCGAAAAAATAACGGTCGTTCCATGAGTAAGTAGCACGGGCGGCCAAGCCTTGTTGCTTATAGGGCAAAGAACCGATCAGATTATCAGAACTCGAACGGTAAATCTTTTGGTTATAAAGCAAAAGACCACCTATCCGATGCAAACCGAACGAACGGTCGTAATTTAAAGAAGCTTCCAAGTAAGTACTTCTAGAGTCGGAAGCGCCCTGGTCAAATGCAAGATCTTTATGTCCTGTATAGGTCAGTGCATACCGATAATTGCCATCTGCATCAAATACATCATCATTCCACAATCCGTTTTCGTCTTTAGTTCCGGCAAAATTGTAAGTATCTTCACGCTTGTTATACTTCAGGTCACGACTGTTATGCACGTCGAAAGCCAACATGGCAGAGGCGGTAAGCCCTTTACTCCACTTCCAGAAACCAAGGTCTTGCGTCAAACGAATGTTGGAGTTCAACTGATTTCTTGCTTCATTTTTGTAACCACGACGAGTCAAATCGGCATACGGGTTACGGAGGTCACCATTGGTAGAGATACCTGGTACAGAACCATCAGGCATCATTAACGGCAAATAGACCGGATTAATCTCCATAGCTGACGCAAACAAGTCACTGGTAGATTGCTGCGGATAGTTACCCATAGAAAGGAAACCATTGAAGCCCAAATCAATAGTAGTCGTTTCTGTTGGCTTCAAGTTCAAATTAGCGGTATAATTGTAGCGGTCGTAACGGATGTTAGCATCATAGTTCTCCATTTCAGCGGTACGTGTCAGACCTTTTTCATTATAATAACTCAATGAAACGTAGTAAGTGGCATTAGGTACCCCACCACGCACACTTACATTTACACGACGATTATGTCCCCAGTCATTGAATAATTCGTTCATCCAATCAACGTTCGGATACAAATAAGGATTGAACATCAGTGGATTATCATTCGGTAGTAATCCATGGGCTTTCTTCGTAGCCTCAATATATTGAGGAGAATATAACATACTGCCTCTAGTATCCATATACGCTTCATTGGCAGCATCCATATACGTAAAGGCATCCGCCATTTCAGGTTTCTTTGTCAATGTCACAAAACCTTCATAGTAGTCTACTGAGAATTGCGGCTTGCCCACCTTACCCGGTTTGGTTTTAATCAGAATTACACCATTAGCACCGCGTACTCCATATACAGCTGTGGCAGAAGCATCTTTCAGCACCGTAAACGACTCAATATCTTCAGGGTCGATATTATTGAAACTACGTTCCACACCATCCACCAATACCAGTGGTTTAGAGTTCTGACCCGCCAGTGTAGAAATACCACGGATCCAAAGATCGGAATCATCATGCCCCGGTTCTCCTGAACGTTGCACAGCTACTACACCCGGCAAACGTCCAGCAATAGCAGAAGATAAATTAGCTGTCGGCATCTTTATATCTTCTATTTTCATAGATGACTGCGCACCTACTACCGATACTTTACGTTGATGTCCGTAAGCCACAACTACCACTTCGTCCAGTGACGATACATCTTCTGCAAGAATTACGTCCAGCACTTTCTGTTTGCCTACTTTTACCTCTTGTGATTTATATCCTATATAGGATACGATAAGAATGGGATTGTTACTCGTCAGTTTCAGATTATACTGACCATTGGTGTCTGTTATGGTACCATTCGTAGTACCTTTTTCCTGAACGCTCACTCCAATGAGCAATTCGCCTTTTTCATCAGACACACGCCCTGTTACAGGAGTACCTTGTGCCCACACTACTGTACTAAATGTTAGCAGTAATGCCAATAGCCACAATGTCTTTGTGTGATGTTTTTCCATTTCAAACAAATTCATGTTACTTTGTTTTTTTAATTAATACTAAGGTTATCAATCGCCTATATAATTCTTATAAGCGGAAGCAAATTAAAAACTTTTAATATTAAGAATATTCCGCAGAAGTGACAAAATTATGTCAAAATGAAAATGCTCATTTATAGAACAGAAAGGAGAAATAAAGCACATTATAAACATCTATATATCAACACATAGCATTCATTCACGCACAAACAGAGCACAAGTTTGCGCACATTGTATCAAGTTATAATAGCCGCCTTTTCGCCACTTTTATTAAAAAGTTTATTCGTAAGCAGTAATAAATAAAATCTATACAGACATGAATTCAAATATATCTGTCACCCCAAACGACCAAAGAACAGAAGGAATGAAGGAATCCCGAATCATTAACCGAAAGACTTTGAAAAACTAATTTCTTATCAGTCCAAATTCATTCGTTCTACTGTAGTTTCCCTTTCGTTCCACTATAGTTGGACGCAAGAAGCACTATAGTTCCTCTTGCGCCCAACTATAGTGGAACGAATAAATAAGGACCTCGAAAGACTTAATTATCCGGAATTACTGATCTAAGGATTCGGGTAATACATCCATAAAACTCAATTAGTAAAGAATAAGATAGTGGGGATAGCATTATCGGAGTTTCTCCCGATAATCTTTCGGCGTCATTCCGAATCGGCGGGTAAACTCTTTATAAAAATAGGAACGGCTGGAAATACCAACTTCAGCGATAACATCCTGAATAGAAAGTTCTTCATTCTGCAACAATCGTGCAGCCTTCTCCATCCGATAACTCTTTATCAAGTCACTGGGAGCCGCATTGGATATTTCTTTAAACTTGCGATAGAATTGACGCGGACTCATCGCCATACGGTCGGCAATTAAGGTTGATCCCAATTCTTCCTGGTCAAGATTTTGTTCTATCACTTGCAACAGTTTCCGGATAAAGTCCGCCTGTTCTTCTGTAGTACAAACAATGCGTCCGGCCCAGTCACCAAGCTCTTCCATATAAATCTGCTTTGCCTCCCGAGTACCGTAAATAGCTTTATTGACGGCTTCTTTCAAAAATATAATATCATAAGGAAGTACAATATATGAATCAGCCCACATAATCAATTCGCGCTGAATGGACGAACTTACTTTCCAACTTAACATTGGAATAAATGCCGTTTTCGAAAGTTGAGTACGATTCTTATTCACATATTCCAGGAAGTCACTCTCTGCTTTTGCATACATCAACATATCAACTAGTAACAAAGCAGGAGCCGATCTACGTATTTCTTCAAATGCAAGTTGTACACTTTTCACCGGACAAACAACAAATTCATCTGCTAAGAGATCACTTATCAGCCATACCATTTCATCCCTATCCTCCAGCAGAAGAACCGTTTTCTTCCCATGCTCTTCAGTCTCCTTGATGATAGCCGGTTCAAAGGCTAACGTCAATAAATGATCCTTTTCTCTGTCGGCATAGTGAAGCGTAACATTTAGCTGTCTCAAAGCCGCTTGCACAGAAAACAGTAATTGGCGGGTAGTTATCGCCTCTTCTATTTCCTGACTATCTCTTCTTCCCTCTTCTTCCGAACCGGAAAGTTGCTTATATAATTCCTTCAGAGTATCATCTACAGCAGAGAACTGCAACAACATCCGTCCTTCCTCTTCCTTCACATCCACTACAATATCCGACTTATGTTTTACTCCGCCAATATAAAGGTAACACCAATAGAGCATACAGCGTAAAGCATTCTTATAAACAGGATAAACAAAGTGTTCTGGTATAGCAAGTTTTACAGAAGATATATCAACGCCCTGTCCTTCCAACACATGCAAGACTTCTATAGAGAGCTCTTTCATGCACATACAACCAGTAATCGCATATTCCGTAGGGAAAAATGACTTAAGTTCCTCTACAGCCAAAGTTCCCGAACGGAAAAGAGTTGCAATAACCGTCTCGTGTACCTGCTCCATAATTCTGAGACGCTGTTCATAAGGGAGATTTTCCGCACGCAACTGATCACAAGAGCGATAAATGGACGTAAAACGATTCAGTAACTCACGATTAAGACTGGCGGACTCCGGTAGAGCTTCATTGCTTTCTGCTGTCAACAGCCGCTGCATCATACGCTTCTGGAGAAAATATTTTCTTAATAAATGAATCAGATAACCGGCTATTAATATGAAAAACAGCAAGTAAATGACATAGGCTACCGTAGAAAGATACCAAGGCGGAAGAATGTACAAAGGGATAGAAAATACCTTATATTCCGTATTAAATACATCTTTCTTATAACGGACCTTTAAAACATAGCTACCCGAAGGTATTTCTAGATACGATGCTTCATTTATACTACTAAACGAGGTCCAGTCTTTATCAAATCCGTCCAGCATATAGGAGTACTCCACATCACCTCCAGTAAGAAAGTCTGGAACAACAAAAGAAAGGGAAAAAGAAGCCTTCGCTCCTTTAAAACTTAACGCTTTGCCACCATCGGTATAATAATCCCCCAGATTAACCTCCTTACGTCCAATCATTAGCTTACGCAATAATATGTTCGGATAGAATTCCGGAGCTGTCGCCACTTCCTTATCCAGATAAAGCAAACCGTCAATGCCTCCAAAGAAAAGACGTCCGGTATAAGGACATTGATAATAGGCATCATCACTAAACTCGCCCACCTGCACACCGGCGGCATAATAATAAGCATGCGAAGAAGTGTTTTTGGGATTATATTTAATAAGTCCACGATTAGTGCCAAGCCATAAAAAACCATTTGCATCCTCCAATATGCCATGAATCATATCATTAAGCAACCCTTGTTCTCTACCGATATAGGAGGCACTGATTTGTTCCTTATTAAAGGTCAAACACACTAGTCCCGATGTTGTTCCTACATACATCCTACCATCTTTAGCACGATGCAGGCTAAGTACATCATCAACAGATTTATGCAATATTTCTTTCAAAGAAATGACTTTATATTCTTCTGTCTGTTTATCAAATCGAATTAACCCTTTTTCCCGGCTTCCCAACCAAAGAATGGAATCTCCTTCAGCTAACATAGGATAAAACATGGTTATCTCTTTTTGTTCATAAAAGAAATGATAACGCTTTTGCGATTTGAGGTGAATCTCCCCTTGTTTCCTCTCCAATATCAATTTACGAAATCCGACCCCAGCCGTAACCGCATAGAGTACGCTGTCATTCTCTTCATAGATATCATGTATTTCGATAACAGGATCTGCAGACTTATCCTCAACACAATGCAAGGCTTTATCTGCAAAAGAATAATAAAACAGTCCGGGATTACCCGATCCTACCCAAAAGCCATCCATATAACGGCTTTGTTTTAATGAGTATGCTTGAAACTCTCTATTCCAACGGGTATAAGATGAGGCATCCTGCCTGCCTACTGGAGAGTAAACTGTAGTAGCAGAAGCATCCATACCACCTTCATAATCATGTACATGCAAAAGTCCATCTCCTTTCGTACCAAACCATAATCCGCCATATTTGTCTGTCATGACAGAACGTACCTGCCGACTTAGATTGGATGATAGTTTGCTAAGCATCAGATTAGTGGCTATCGAGTACTTCTTAGCGTACATGACAGCTCCCTGCCCATCAGAAGCTACCCAAAGAATATTCTGATGAGGATCGCGGAAAATATCATATATACGTACATTACGGTCCACCACTTCTTCTTCATATTTTTTCGAGGTGCGCAAACGTACTAAACCATTGGTTTGAAAAGCAATTATAATGTCTTCATAAAAAGGAACAATTCCCACAACTTTCCCATATCGTTGCACCAACGAAGAAAGGTTACGAATATAGATTTTAGACCTTCTGGAAATATCATATACATAAAGATCCCGCTCTGCATCCACAAAACAGAGAATGCCATTCTGATAAAATACATTATCGATAGGTTTTGCATGAAAATCAGAAGATGAAACAGTAGGATGGACAGACAATGTATCCCGGTCAAAGCCATCTAATGAACATTGAATCAGACTACCTGTATTCCGTGGAAAAGTCCATAAGACACCATCATCCGTGACAAAAGCACGCTGATCCATATTCTCGACAGGAGTCTCTATATTTTTGAGATGGACAAACTTTTTATGATAAGTATTATAATAAAAGATTCCTTCATCGCTTACTACCCAAGTATCTCCTTTCGGATTGGAATGCAGATAATAATCACCTGTAAAATCATAATATCCCACTACCTGACGCGAATCTTGCGAAAAACGATTAACTCCCAAATGTGTAGTAATCCACAAACAACTGCTATCTGCCTGCTGAATAGAATGAATGACATTGTTACTCAACGTCTTTTTCATTGAGAAATCAGAACGAAAGACCTCGATACCTTTCCCATCATAACAATTCACGCCATCATAAGTGCCAAACCACATCAGCCCTGCTTTATCCTGATAGAGGCAAAGCACAGCACTATTAGAAAGCCCTTGTTGATAATCGACTTTCCGAAAAAGATAAGCATCTTTACCCGCATCAGCCCAACAGACCAACGAACCAATAAATGTAAAAAGGCATAATATCAGACATCTTCTCATTATATTAATAGCAAGTGTTATTGTTCATGTCTTATTAGATAAAGCGGGAACAAATATACTAAATATAATATAAATGAGACATTAATAAGTAAGAAAAGTAACAAAAGCCATCGGATAGACCATTAGAAAGCTGATACAAATGTTTGGCCTAAATCCAAATATTATTCTACACGCAATTCCCACAAAAAGGGAAGTACGGACGTACGATAAAGAGTTGGATGAAATAGAATCACCATCAAAAAACACGACTTTACCTGATGGTGATTCTATATAAAATCAATGATTTAACTCTAAGATAAATTCATCATCTTCTCTCACAATATACCCCGAACTCTGCAATGGAGGTAGTACCATTAGAGTTTAAGACAGTCATTCGTACCGCATCTCCCCAAACCGTATCGAAACGGTGGATTTTCACACGCAGACCGGTAGGAGCCTTACCTTCGTAAAGGGGTTTCCATGTACCACCCGCACGGTATTCCAGACGGTATTCCTGCAAACGGTCATTGTTACGATCCGTAATAACCACCATATTGAAAGATTTCTCGCGCTCAAAAGTAACCGAATACCAGGGCACTTTCACTTCAGGATTAGAATTCCAGCAGGTCCCGAAATCATCGTCATTGGCAAAGTCCATGATAGCATAGTCACTGCTCCATGTACCTTCGGCAGGCTGATATTTGGCAATGTTGGAAGATATAATAGGAGCATCCGCTTCGGGAACCGTTGCTACACGACCGTCGTTCTTCCACAGTTTACCTATTTCCTTCAGAGCTTTCAAGGCGTTGGCATCCATCAAGCCGTCTCTGTTGGGAGCTACGTTCAGGATAAAGTTACAGTAGGATTTGCCCATCGGGATGATATTATCATTGACCATTTGTGCCGGAGACTTCACAGGGGTAGTCGGGAAACTTTCTTTCCAGAACCAGTTCTGCTGTAACGGCAGGCAAGACAAGGCAGGCAGACGGTTGGTATCTTTCGAGATATGCTGTCCGGCTCCTTGTTCGTAAGACTTGATGTCCGTGTAAAACAAAGCCTCGGCAGGATATTTCGCTGCATTCAAATCCATCACCAGACAGTTGGGCTGGATTGATTTGACCAGACGATAAATATCTTCAAAAGGTACGTCATCGTAAGAGATACGTGACCACGGGGCATCCCAACCGTCAATGATCAAAGCTGTTATTTCACCATAGTTGGTCAACAGTTCGCGAAGTTGCTCCTTGATCATTTCGATATGCTGCGGAGTTATACACTTGGGACGCAGCCGGGCATGCGTATCGAGGATCGAATAATAGAGCATCACTTTCATCCCTTCGGCACGGAATGCGTCGGCATATTCTTTTACCACGTCACGTTTGAACGGGCTGCTCATTACACTATAATCGGTCGTTTTAGTATCCCATATACAGAAACCGCTATGATGTTTCGTTGTCAGACATCCGTAGGTCATGTTGGCTGATTTTGCCGCTTTTGCCCATTGTTTGCAGTCCATCCTGACAGGGTTGAAAAGCTCGGGAGCAGCATCCGGGTCCGGCCAGTCCTCATTAAAGAAGGTCGGCATGTTGAAATGAATGAACATACCACAGCGTAAATCAACGAATTCCTGTTGCAGCTGGTGCAACGACTTAGTTTGAGCATTCAGGCATAACACCGAAGTTACACCCAGGATCATCAGTAAAAACAGTCTTTTCATCATCTATTCATTTATTAATTATTAATTAGTTAAGTACGTTAGCATCATTAGCTTATACTATCTTATTCACATTCATTCTCAGTCTCTCTGATACTTCATCCACATTCCACCTTTCGAAGTGGCTTCCGTATCGGGACACAAAAGATAGATGTAGAATTTATCTCCTGCACTCTGACGGTCGTGACGAACAACAAAAAGCCCTTTCTCATTGAACCAGGTATCTATCAGGTCTTTACAGTAGGCATTTATCTCAGCTACTTCAGTCGCGTTAAGAGTACCGCCGCCGCAAGTCTGTCCGCTGCCGGATATGTTCTTAAACAAGACACGGTCTTTATCGGAATTATTCATCAGGATGCTTGCTCCTTCTTCACTGCTCGGGAAAGCGAGGTTTGCAAACCACCATGTCCAGATAACGAGCGGTCTTTGCTTCGCGCTTCCACTCCATCCGAAATCATAGCTCATGGCATTTATATCGGCGATTGTTCCACCGG
>OGFV01000339.1_pt1 | contig 17787 bp, 14 predicted proteins | sample 1571131 | NCBI WGS metagenome assembly OGFV01 (sample SAMEA2582044, study PRJEB24529) | metagenome | biome: Human gut stool | place: China | collected 2011
GCAGATACTGCGGGAGATAAAACCACATACCGCCTGCTCCCTGAACAATGGGTTCGAGGATGAGCGCCGCCAGTTCTTTGGAGTGTTTCTCTATCGTTTCCCGCAGGGGGATGATCTCGTCCGGATTCCATTCTCCGTCAAATCGCGAAGAGGGGGCCGGAACGAAATATCGGACAGGAAGCGATGAACCGAAAAGACTGTGCATCCCGGTAACGGGATCGCATACGGACATGGCATTCCAAGTGTCACCGTGATAACCGGGACGGATGGTTACGAAATTGTTTTTGTCGGGCTTTCCGGCTGCATACCAATATTGCACGGCCATCTTCAAGGCAACTTCTACCGCCACCGAACCGGAATCCGCATAAAATATCTTTTGCATGGATGGGGGAACCAAGGGCAACAGCAGTTTGCCTAACTCGATGGCCGGATCATGAGTCAGTCCTCCGAACATGACATGGGACATCTTGTCTAACTGGTCTTTTGCCGCCTGATTCAATACTGGATGATTGTATCCGTGCACAGCACACCACCAGGACGACATTCCCTCGATGAGTGTCCGCCCGTCTTCGAGTGTGATCGTTGCTCCGTCCGCCCGCTTTACTTTGTAGACAGGCAATGGATCGGTAGTAGAAGTATAAGGATGCCACAAATGCTCGCGGTCAAACTGGGAGTCGGCGAAGTGGTAACCTTCTTCCAGAATCATCTTCTTGTCGTCGGAAACCTTGGAACCGAGTGTGGTCAGCAAATCACCCACGATGGCGGAATTGATGCCGACAAACAAGGCTTTGCGCATGGCTTCGGGAGTGAGCTGCGAACGTCCTCCTGCGAAACGCAGGAAAGCGGTAGGATTGATGAAGCGGAACAGGGCGATGGTTCGCAGGATTTCTTCTTCGCTCAATGCCTTTTCATTTTCCAGTGGAGTTCCGGGGATCGGACTTAGCAGGTTGATGGGGATGGACTGTACATTCAATTCCGCCAAAGTGAAAGCAAATTCAATACGTTGTTCCATTGTTTCTCCCATGCCGATGATGCCACCGCAGCAGATATCCATCCCTACCCGGCGGGCGGCGTCGAGAGTGGCCAGCTTCTGCTCTTGTGTATGTGTGGAGCAGAGTGTGGGGAAATAGGAAGGAGCTGTTTCGAGGTTGCAGTGATAGCGGGTGATTCCGGCTGTGTGCAAGGCGCGGAGTTCTTCTTCGTTGAGTAATCCAAGGGATGCACAAAGTTGGATGGACGAATGTTTCCGCATAAGGCGGGCCGCATCGCAAAGTTGACTGATCTGTTTGGGAGAAGGTTTTCGTCCGCTGGTGACAAGGGAGAAACGGTTGACGTCTTGACTTTCGTTGTATTTTGCCTGTCGGAGACATTCTTCAGCGGGCAGGAGATCGTAAATCTCGGCTTGAGTCTTGTAGTGAGAGGATTGTGCGCACCATTTGCAGTTCTCCGGACACCGGCCGGACTTGGCGTTGATGATGGAACACATATCGAACTCGTGCGAAGCACAGGTGATGGTAATCTCATGCGCGGCGGCATAAAGCGCCTCGCTGTCGGCCATGTTGGCCAGCCAAGTGGCTTGGGCGGACGATATGTCGAAGCCTGCCAGTACTTGGTCTTTGATTTCTTGAAGTGTCATAAATGTATGATAAGGGATAGTAACTTTTGCATTCTGCTTGCGAAGAGCCACATCTACCACATTGGTATGCAGATGACCGATCTGAAATTCACGTCCCATACTCGCAAATGCGGCATAGTTCTTCCTGCCCCAGTAGCGGAAGCGGGAAAGAAGGGAACGTGTGGTCTGTATGTGGCGTTGTTTCTTCATCAGGTTCTTGTTTTTTGAAGTTAAGAACGGGGCAAATGTACAAAGATTCTTTGGATAAGCAAGCGATACAATAATATACTGCAAATATACACCCTTACCTTGTATCGTTTATACACATCCTTTATCTTGTATTTTTTCTTCTATACTCCTTGCGTAAATTGAAATTGAATCCGACGTATATCTGAAGCGTTCCGAACCCGTTGTCCAGTGAAAAATTATTCCGGTGGTAATTGTAGTTCTTTCCGACAAATGAAGTGCCGACGAAATATTTTCCGTTATTATAGACAACTCCCGCACGGATCAGAAAATCCAGGTTAAAATTGCCGTACCATGTCTTCCCTTCATGGGTTTCTGCATCTACATCGGAGGCTTTGTAGGCTATGGCGGGAGTGAGAGACAGGCATGCCAGACAGTTGCGTGCAAATACCCAGTTATAGGCATAACCGAAACTGATATTGGCATTGGTGTATTTTATATTGTTGACTTTCATGGCAGGATTCATCGCTTCCAGTATGAAAGCCGGAAGTTCTGCATAGTCGAACTCAAGATTATGTTTTGAAATGGAAAAGCCTGCGATAAACGAACCTGCATTCCTGCGCTGATTGGTTGACTGGCTGAAAGCGGCAGGGTAGGAGAATTTGCGGTTGTTGAAGATATAGTATAGGTTCAATCCCTTGATATCTACTTTTATTCCATTGAACTTTTCGGAGTAATTGGCGGGGACATCTTCCGGGAAACCGTTGATCTTATGAATCTTATAGTTGTTACCTGTGCGACGGTAGAAGATGTCCACTCCCAGCTTGGAACTGTATAGACTTAAATCGAACTCTGTTCCCTTGTTCCTTCGGTTGGTCTTCCGGTAAATGTCGTCCACGTCTACAGACCATCCCAGGAAGATCCATCGCCAGCCGAAGTACAATCCTATCTTGTTATGCGGATTGGGAGAGAAACTCAGCTTCTGCGGTTGGGGCAGATTGCTGGTAACGGAATAATATTCAAAGTTGCTGAAATGGGTAGTCATCAATGCGTAATTATACCGGTTGGGACTGATGTAAAGGGTGTCGAAGTCACTGAAATTCATGAACTTCCTGATCGCTCTCTTAAAAGCGCTTGGTTTGGCCGGTATCACAGAATCAGTTTGCAGACTATCGCTCATAAGGGTATCTCTCCTTTCAGCCTGGGCCTGTAAGGAGAGTGACAGAAACAGAAAAAGAGATAGAACAATTTGCTTCATCCTGTGATTTTTCGTTGTTATGATTGATGCTGTTCGTTTCACGAATGTACTACCTTTCGTTGATTTATACTAATAATCGTCTAAAAAAATGTTTCGTTTCCTAAACAAATGAGATATGTATTCTGTTAGTTAGAACAAGCAAATAAATCCTAAGCCACAAAATTATGAGAATCTATTTACGTTTATTAGTGGCGTTTCTATTGCTTTCTGCCGGCAATGTAGTGTATGCAGAAGCACAACAAGAGAAACGCGTAACGGGTACTGTGACTTCTGAAGGAGAGCCTTTACCCGGTGTTTCCGTACAAGTGAAAGGGGCCTCTTCCGGCACCATTACCGATATCGATGGAAACTATTCAATTGAAGCCCCTGCCAATGGGACTATCGTGTTCCGCTTTGTAGGATTGCGGACAGTGGAACAAGCGGTGAACAACCGGAATGTGATCAATGTCACAATGGAATCGGAGAGCAAAGAACTGGAAGAAGTGATGGTTGTAGCTTATGCTACTGCCAAGAAATATAGTTTTACCGGAGCTGCCTCGACTATGAAGGCGGGAGAGATCGAGAAGTTACAGACTTCCAGCGTATCTCGTGTACTTGAAGGTACGGTATCCGGTGTGCAAGCCAGTGCTTCCAGCGGTCAGCCCGGTACGGATGCCGAAATCCGTATTCGTGGTATCGGTTCGATCAATGCCTCCAGTGCCCCGTTGTATGTGGTTGATGGCGTACCTTTTGATGGCAGCGTCAACTCGATCAATCCTGACGACATCGCTTCCATGACCGTATTGAAAGATGCTGCATCTGCTGCTCTGTACGGTTCGCGTGGTGCAAACGGTGTGATTATCATTACTACGAAACAAGGACAGCAGGACTCGAAAGCTACTGTCAAGGTGAAAGCTACACTGGGTGGTTCCAGTCGTGCGGTACGCGATTATGACCGTGTCAATACCAATCAGTATTTCGAACTTTACTGGGAAGCGCTTCGTAACCAGTACGCCAAGAGCTCTGATTATACCCCTGCCACCGCAGCCGCGCAGGCTTCCAAAGACTTGGTTACAAAATTGATGGGAGGCGGTCCGAATCCTTACGGCACACAATATCCGCAACCTGTGGGGACAGACGGAAAGCTGGCAGCAGGTGCTCGTCCGTTATGGAACTCCGACTGGAGTGACGCGATGGAGCAGCAAGCGCTTCGTACCGAACTGAATCTGAGTGTTTCCGGTGGTGGAAAGGCTAATCAATACTTCTTTTCTGCCGGCTACCTGAACGATAAAGGTATTGCACTCGAATCCGGCTATCAACGTTTCAACCTTCGTTCGAACGTGACCAGTGAAATGACTTCCTGGCTGAAAGGAAGCATCAACCTGAGTTTTGCCCATTCCATGCAGAATTATCCGGTTTCTTCGGATTCCAAAACAAGCAACGTGATTACGGCAGGACGTACTATGCCCGGGTTTTATCCTATTTATGAAATGGATACGGACGGCAGGTACAAGCTGGATGATAATGGGGATCGTATCTACGATTTCGGTTCATACCGTCCTTCCGGTTCTATGGCTAACTGGAATTTGCCGGCTACCTTGCCTTTGGATAAATCGGAACGGATGAAAGATGAATTTTCCGGTCGTACTTATCTCGAAGCTACGATCATCGAAGGGCTGAAATTCAAAACAAGTTTCAACTTCGACCTGATCAACTATAATACGCTGGATTATACGAATCCGAAAATCGGTCCGGCTCTGGAAAACGGAGGTGGTTCCAGCCGCTTGAACTCACGTACTTTTTCATGGACATGGAACAATATCGCGTCGTATGATAAAACCATCGGTGATCATCACTTTAATGTGCTTGCCGGAATGGAAGCCTATTCGTACCGTTATGATGAACTGACTGCTTCACGTACGAAGATGGCACAGCCCGATATGCCCGAACTGGTAGTCGGCTCGCAGTTGACGGGTGGTTCCGGTTATCGTATCGATTATGCTTTGGTGGGATATCTTACCCAGGCGCTTTATGACTATCAGAATAAATACTTTTTCTCCGCTTCCTTTCGTCGTGATGGTTCTTCTCGTTTTGCCCCGGAGACTCGCTGGGGTAACTTCTGGTCTTTAGGAACTTCATGGCGTATCGACCGTGAAAGTTTTATGGCTTCCACTGCCAACTGGCTTTCTGCTCTGACATTAAAGATGAGCTACGGTGCACAGGGAAATGATAATCTGGGTACTTATTATGCAAGCAAGGGACTTTATACCATCGTTTCCAATCTCGGAGAGAATGCCTTGGTTTCCGACCGTATGGCTACTCCGAACCTGAAATGGGAGACGAACCTGAACTTTAACGTCGGCGTTGATTTCTCACTGTTTAACAACCGTTTTTCCGGTTCGATCGCTCCTTCCTTAGGATATGGTTCTATTGATGAGAATGTAGGCGCATTGAAGAATACGGGTATCGAGATGGTGCTGAACGGAACCATTATCAATCAGAATGGATGGGTATGGAAACTCGGAATGAACCTGACGCATTATAAGAATAAGGTGACGGAACTTCCGCTGAAGGATATGCCGCAAAGTGGCGTAAATAAATTGCAGGTAGGACGGTCAGTCTATGACTTCTATATGAAAGAATGGGCGGGAGTAGACCCTGACAACGGTAATCCGCTGTGGTATATGGATGAGAAAGATGCCAATGATAATTTGACCGGAAAACGTGTCACAACAAGCGATTATGCTTCGGCAAGTTATTATTACGTCAATAAATCTTCCCTCCCGAAAGTTTATGGTGGTTTCAATACATCGCTTTCATGGAAAGGGTTCGATCTGTCCGCCATCTTTGCTTATAGCATCGGCGGATATATCTACAACCGTGATATTACTATGATTCTGCACAACGGAAGTTTGGAAGGCCGTGACTGGTCTACGGAGATATTGAAGAGATGGACACCGGAAAACCGTTATACAGACGTGCCTGCTTTGAGCACTACTTCCAATAACTGGAACTCAGCTTCCACCCGTTTCTTGCAGAACAATTCATATATGAGACTGAAAAACCTGACGCTATCTTACGATCTGCCGAAACAGTGGATCAGCAAACTGGCATTGAGCAGTGTTCAGGTGTTTGTGCAGGGCGATAACCTGTTCACTATTCACCGGAATCAGGGACTTGACCCTGAACAGGGAATCACGGGTATCACTTATTACCGTTATCCGGCTATGCGAACTATTTCCGGAGGTATCAATCTATCTTTCTAAAATTACACGATATATGAAAAAGATAAAAATTCAATCTATACTTACTGCTGTTGCCGGACTGTTTCTGGCGACAAGTTGTAGCAGTAGCTTTCTGGATACGGAACCTACGGATGCGGTAAGCTCTGATCAGGTAGCAGTAGCCGGAAATGCAGAACGTCTCTTCAACGGAGCTTGGTATAACCTGTTTGAATACGGCACGACGTATGCCAATATTGGTTATCGGGCACTTCAATGTCAGGATGATATGATGGCAAGCGATGTTGTCTCCCGTCCGAAATATGGGTTCAATTCTTCCTATCAGTTTAATGATGTGGCGATTCCTTCCGATGGAAGAACTTCGTTTGCCTGGTATCTGATCTATAAGACAATTGATAACTGCAACACTGCCATTTCGATTAAGGGTGACTCCGAGGAACTTCGGCAGGCACAGGGACAGGCATTGGCTTTGCGTGCCTTTTGTTATCTGCATTTGGTACAGCATTATCAGTTTACATATTTGAAAGATAAAGATGCTCCCTGTGTGCCTATATATACGGAACCGACTACAAGCGGTACCAAGCCGAAAGGCAAATCGACAGTGGCGCAAGTTTATCAGCAGATCTTTGATGATTTGAATCTTGCACAGGATTATCTGACAAACTACGTCCGCAAGGGAGACGGGCAGAAATTCAAACCGAATACGGATGTTGTCAACGGTCTTATGGCACGTGCTTACTTATTGACAGGACAATGGGGAGAGGCCGCCAAAGCTGCCGAAGCTGCACGCAAAGGATATTCATTAATGACTACCACTGCCGAGTACGAAGGTTTTAATAATATTTCCAATAAGGAATGGATTTGGGGATCTCCTCAAACACTTTCGCAATCGGATGCAAGTTATAATTTCTACTATCTGGATGCAACGTATGTCGGAGCTTACAGTAGCTTTATGGCCGACCCGCACTTGATGGATACTTTTGTTAAAGGTGACATCCGTCTGCCTCTTTTCCAATGGATGCGTGAAGGATATCTGGGTTATAAGAAATTCCATATGCGTTCGGATGATACTGCAGATCTGGTACTGATGCGTTCGGCAGAAATGTATCTGATAGAAGCGGAAGCCAAGGTCAGAGATGGAGTAGCACTGGATCAGGCTGTTGCCCCATTGAATACATTACGTACTGCCCGTGGCGTAGGTAATTATGATGTGACAGGGAAAACAAAAGAGCAGGTGATTGACGAAATTCTGATGGAGCGCCGACGCGAACTTTGGGGAGAAGGATTCGGTATAAAGGATGTACTCCGTAATCATGCAGAAAACGGAAGTGGATTGCTGGCAGGAAGGCGGCAGTTTTGCGAAAAGAAATCCGTTAGGACATTGGTTCCTTAATTTTCCGGATGGTAAAGCGTTCTCAGCGAACAGTTCTTATTATCTGTATGCTATCCCTGAAAAAGAGATTAATGCAAACCCTAACTTATAAATAGCTCTCTTAATTTTTTGACTTTGACCTTAACTTGTAGACCGGTATACGTCGTGACGATGCATACCGGTCGTTTTTTTATACCTGTATCTTCTGTTTCTTTAAATTGGGCAAAAAGAACGTGACTAATCCCAATAACGGCATATAAGCGCAAACGTTATAAACCGACTCAATTCCAAATTTATCAGCCATATTGCCAAGTACAGCCGAAGCGATACCTGCTACTCCAAAGGCAAAACCAAAGAAAAGACCGGAAATCAACCCTAACTTGGTAGGGAGCAGCTCTTGCGCATAAAGCAGGATAGCCGGAAAAGCAGACGAAAGCATCAGCCCTACACAAAAACTTAAAATGATGGTCCATGCTAAAGTGGCATGCGGCATCAGTAAGCTAAAAGGTGCAGCTCCTAAGATAGAAGCCCAAATCACATATTTACGTCCTACACGGTCGCCGATAGGTCCGCCGAGCAATGTTCCGATAGCAGTAGCTACCAGAAAAATAAATAAGTATAATTGAGATTCCTGTACAGTTACATTGAATTTATGAATCAAGTAGAATGTATAATAACTGGTAAGGCTTGCCATATAAATATACTTTGAGAAGATTAATATCAGTAGGATGCCGATAGATAAAGCAGTCTTATCCATCGGTAAAGGCAAATGTACAGCCTTTTTCACTGTAGCCTTTTGCTCTTTCATTCGGTTGAGATAAGATTTGTACCATTTGCAGATCGGGTACATGACACCGATAGCAGCCAAAGCAAAAAGCGCAAAAACGGCCAGATGCTCTCTGCCATAAGGAGCCACCAGCAAAGCTACCAATAAAGGACCTAGTGAACCTCCTAAATTGCCTCCTACCTGAAATAACGATTGTGCCAGTCCCCGTTTCCCACCCGAAGCAAGAAAAGTAATACGCGATGCCTCCGGATGCAAGACGGAAGAACCGATTCCGATCAGAAAAACAGAGATCAGCATCCAATAAAGATTGTTGGAGAATGCCAGATTGATCATTCCTATCATTGTAAAGCTCATTCCGATAGGTAGTGACCAGGCAACGGGATGTTTATCGAAGATGATTCCGGTGATTGGCTGGAATACCGAAGCCGAGAGTTGATAAACCAGTGTGATAAGGCCGATCTGTGCAAAGTTGAGTCCCAAATCGTCTTTGAATAATGGATAGGCTGCCGATATAACGGACTGCAAAAGATCATTGAGACAATGCGAAAGGCTTAATGCAATGAGGATAGAAAACGTAATTCTTCCTACGGGTTGTTCCTGATTCTGTACCATAATACCTATTCTTTTGAAATGTTCCTGAAAAAATGACTGCAAAGGTACGTAAACTTCCCGTTTCTCAATATATTTGTCACTATTAAATCTATAAGTAATGAAGAAAGTAGTAGTAGCGATGGATTCTTTCAAAGGTTGTCTTTCCTCGTCAGAGGCGGAAAAGGCAGCGGAAGAAGGCATAAAGCTGGTTTGTCCGGATTGTGAAGTCATTCGTTTTCCGATAGCCGACGGAGGTGAGGGAATATTGACTGTCTTGATAGAAGCAACACGGGGCACTTATCAGAAGATCATAGCGAATGATCCTTTGATGCGTCCGATAGAAACCACTTATGGAGTTTCGGGTGATAAACGCGTTGCTTTTATTGAGATGGCCACCGTGAATGGTCTGCCGCTATTATCAGAAACTGAACGAAATCCGATGCTGACCACTACTTATGGAACCGGTGAATTGATATTGCACGCTATTGAACAGGGATATCGGGAATTTGTCATTGGTATCGGAGGAAGTGCTACGAATGATGCCGGAGTAGGTATGTTACAAGCATTAGGAGCCCGATTTCTCAATAAGGATGGAGCAGTCTTGGGAGAAGGAGGCGAAATCCTGCATCGAATTGCCGCTATTGATTTTTCTTCCGTTCACCCTGCACTTGAAGATACTCGTTTCACGATAGCCTGTGATGTACGAAATCCCTTTTGTGGTCCGGAAGGCGCTGCGCATGTTTTTGCCCGGCAGAAGGGGGCGGATGATGCAATGATAGAGAAATTAGATGCGGGTATGCAGTCTTTTTCCCGATTGATCCATTCAACTACCGGAAGAGAAATCACTCACGTTCCCGGAGCAGGAGCTGCCGGAGGCTTGGGAGGTGCTTTTCTTGCTTTTCTGAATGCTGAACTAAAGCCCGGCATTGATTTACTGGTCCAAACATTGAAATTTAGTGAGAAAATAAAAGGTGCTGATCTGATCATAACCGGTGAGGGGAGAACAGACCGTCAATCTTTAATGGGAAAAGTACCTTCCGGAATATTAGAAGAGGCGAAACGACAAGGGATACCGGTCATTGTTGTGGCAGGCAGCATAGAGGATACGGAAATTCTGAATCAGGCAGGTTTTCAAGGTCTCTTTTCTATCATTCCTTCGCCCATGTCTTTAGAAACAGCCATGAAGCCGGAAGTCGCTAAGAAAAATATTTGCCGGACTGTTGCTCAAATTATCTCTTTAGTGAATTTATAGTGGCGTTTGGAGTGTAAATTGTCGTTAATTCATTTTTGACTTACTGAACTATTCGTGGTACCTGATGTTGTTAAATAAAAAAGGAGGATAAAATGGGCTTTATTTGGTATATTATTATTGGTATTATAGCCGGCTTTCTTGCAGGTAAGATAATGCGTGGCGGAGGTTTTGGCCTTATTATAAATTTGTTACTTGGTATTCTCGGAGGAGTGCTGGGCGGTTGGGTATTTGCCCTTTTCGGACTTGCGGCTTCGGGATTGATTGGAAGTTTGATAACTTCTACCGTAGGAGCTATTCTGGTATTATGGATTGCTTCTTTATTCTCGAAATCTAAATAGATATTTATATAATTTATTTTTAATCCTAAAAACAGAACTTAATTATGGAATGTAGACATGGGAATTTCTGGATTGGACTTGGAATTGGTTCAATCCTTGGTGCAGTAGCTTATCGTCTTTCACGTACAGCAAAAGCAAAACAGTTGGAAAGCGAAATTTATAATGCTATCCATCGTATAGGTCGCGATGCTGAAATAGCAGCTGCTCATGCTGAAAGAAAAGCAATGGATCTTGGACTTAAAGCAGTAGAAACCGGTGCTAAAGTCGCAGATAAAGTAGCTGAAGAGGCTGATAAAGCAGTTGGAAAAGCAAAAGAAAAATGGGAGAAATAATCATCCTTGAAAGTGGTAATCAGGTTTAAAATAACCGGTTATCACTTTTCTTTTATACTAATAGCTTTCTTCTTGAAAATTTACCTTAACCAAATACTGTCACTATCCCTCATATCTGTTTATGCATAAACAAATCAGTGTGTGCCCGTACACATTTTACCTTTTATATCCCTCTTTTTGTTTCTTTTCACAGATAAAAAGCTTTTCTGTCATGGTGTTTATTACCTCCCAAACATATATTTGATGGCTTTTTCCATTATTTTTCTTATGTTTAACAACATACGTATTACTTGCCTTCCTTTATTAAATATCTGAATATCATATTTATAGCATTTTTATAGTAGAACGTGTGTGCGCACACACTTTTGCTTAATTCAATAATTCATTTTACATTTGTCGTCGAAAAACAAGATACTTATCAGTAAATGGACAAAGAATTCTCAAATATTCGTATTGTAGACATCGCCAAGATGGCGGGAGTCTCTGTCGGTACGGTAGACCGGGTGATTCACAATCGTGGACGGGTATCTGAAGAGAACAGGAAGAAAGTTCAGACTATTCTGGAAATGGTTCATTATCAGCCGAATCTGATGGCGCGTTCGTTGGCATCTAAAAAACAATATCATTTTGTGGCAATTACTCCTTCTTTTACGCACGGAGAATATTGGGAAGCTATTTCCGATGGTATCGATAAGGCGGCTTCAGAGATGGAATCTTATAATATAACGATCACTAAACTCTTTTTCGATCAATACAATAACAAGACATTTGATGATATTGTCCGCAACCTGTTGGATGAAAAAGTAGATGGGGTATTGATTGCAACACTGTTTACCGACTCTGTTATACGGCTTTCGCAAGAGCTTGACAGGAATGAAATTCCCTATGTTTATGTTGACTCCAATATTGAAGGGCAACATCAGTTGGCATATTTCGGAACGGAGTCTTATGATGCCGGAGTGATTGCTGCGCGATTATTGACAGACAAGATTTCTTCGACTTCGGATATTCTGATGGCACGAATTATTCATAGTGGAAAAAACGACTCAAATCAAGGAAAAAACCGGAGAGAAGGCTTTTGTCATTATCTGAAAGAAACAGGATTTACCGGAAATTTGCATGAAGTAGAATTGAAAATCAATGATTCGGTTTACAATTTTATCAAACTGGATGAAATCTTTGAAGCGAATGCAACTATAGAAGGAGGAATCATCTTTAATTCAACTTGCTATATCTTAGGAAACTACCTGAAAGCAAGAGGAATGCAAAAAGTAAAATTGGTTGGCTACGATCTTATTGAAAGGAATACTCAACTGCTCTCCGATGGTGTTATCACTGCATTAGTTGCACAGCGTCCCGAACGACAAGGATATGATGGTATCAAATCATTGTGCAATCATTTGCTGTTCAAGCAGAATAGTGAGAAAGTGAATTTGATGCCTATCGATATTCTTCTTAAAGAGAATCTGAAATATTATCTGAACAATAAATTATAAACATATAAATTTATAAGAACCATGAATGAATTATTTAACGTAAAAGACAAAGTAGTTGTTATCACCGGCGGAGCTGGTATTTTAGGTAAAGGTATTGCTGCGTATCTCGCAAAGGAAGGCGCAAAAGTGGTTGTACTCGACAGAAGTGAAGAAGCTGGAAAAGCATTGGTAGACAGTATCAAAGCAGAAGGAAATGAAGCAATGTTCCTTTACACTGATGTGATGGATAAGGAAGTGCTGGAAGGCAACAAAGTGGAAATAATGAAGGCTTATGGCCGTATTGATGTTTTGTTGAACGCTGCTGGAGGTAACATGGCAGGTGCAACTATCGCTCCGGATAAAACTTTCTTTGATTTACAGATTGACGCATTTAAGAAAGTGGTGGATTTGAACCTTTTCGGTACAGTATTGCCTACAATGGTATTTGCTGAAATCATGGTAGAACAGAAGAAAGGTTCTATCGTAAACTTCTGTTCCGAATCGGCTCTTCGTCCGTTGACACGTGTGGTTGGTTACGGAGCTGCAAAAGCTGCTATTGCTAACTTCACTAAATATATGGCTGGCGAACTGGCTTTGAAATTCGGTAACGGTCTGCGTGTAAATGCTATCGCTCCGGGATTCTTCCTGACTGACCAGAACCGTGCGCTGTTGACAAATCCTGATGGTTCTCTGACTGACCGTTCCAAGACAATTCTTGCTCATACTCCGTTCAATCGTTTCGGTGAACCGGAAGATCTTTACGGAACTATTCATTATCTGATCAGTGATGCTTCTAACTTCGTAACAGGTACAGTAGCTGTTATCGACGGAGGTTTCGACGCATTCTCCATTTAATACCTATTACTTATTACCTATTACTTAATACTTATCATATTATGTATCTATGTGAACAAACTTGGCGCTGGTATGGTCCGAATGACCCAGTAAGCTTGTGGGATATCAAACAGGCAGGCGCTACCGGTATAGTAAACGCACTTCATCACATTCCGAACGGCGAAGTGTGGACAGTAGAAGAAATCATGAAGCGTAAGCAAATGATTGAAGAAGTGGGCCTGACTTGGTCTGTTGTAGAAAGTGTACCTGTGCACGAACATATCAAGACACAGACCGGTGATTTCTTGAAATATATTGAAAACTATAAGGAAAGCATCCGTAATCTGGCTAAATGTGGTGTAATGGTAGTTACCTATAACTTTATGCCTGTATTGGACTGGACACGTACGGACCTTGCCTATACAATGCCTGACGGTTCTAAGGCTCTTCGCTTTGAGAGGGCGGCCTTCCTTGCTTTCGACCTCTTTATTCTGAAACGTCCGAATGCTGAAAAAGACTATACTCCGGAAGAAATAGCTAAAGCAAAAGCTCGTTTCGAACAAATGAGTGAAGATGATAAGAAACTGTTGGTTCGCAATATGATTGCCGGACTTCCAGGTTCGGAAGAAAGTTTCACTGTAGAACAGTTCCAGGAAGCATTGGATCGTTATAATGATATCGATGCTGAGAAACTTCGTGCTAACTTGATCTTCTTCCTGAAAGAAATTGCGCCTGTGGCTGATGAGGTAGGAGTGAAGCTGGTGATTCATCCGGACGATCCTCCTTATACAATTTTAGGTTTACCGCGTATTCTAAGTACGGAAGAAGACTTTAAAAAACTGATTGAAGCCGTTCCTAACGAATCTAACGGTCTTTGCTTGTGTACAGGTTCTTTCGGTGTACGTGCTGACAATGACCTTGCAGGTATGATGGAGCGTTTTGGCGATCGTGTCAACTTTGTACACTTGCGTAGTACACAGCGTGACGAAGAAGGAAACTTCTATGAAGCTAACCACTTGGAAGGAAATGTAGATATGTACAACGTAATGAAGAGCCTGATTCTTCTGCAACAACGTCGTAAATGTTCTATCGCTATGCGTCCAGACCACGGTCATCAGATGATTGATGATCTGAAGAAGAAGACAAATCCGGGATATTCCTGCTTAGGCCGCCTGCGTGGATTGGCAGAACTTCGCGGTTTGGAAATGGGTATTGCAAAGTCTATTCTATAAGCAGAATTCATAATTAGCAATCTATTTTAAAGACACTACGGCTATTATTGACAGTAATAATAGTGGTAGTGTCTTTTATATTGCTCATTTACGGAGCTTTCGTATTAAAATAAGCTTCCGGTGTGCAAATCAACTTTTGGCTTTTTAGGCTCGGGGATGATGAGCAAGGCTATTTGTGCACAAGCCTCAGCATCGGCGAGAGCATGGTGATGATTGGTTAAATCATATCCGCATCGGGCTGCCACCGTATGTAGCTGATGATTGGGCAACTCTTTTCCAAACACTTTCCGTGAAGTGCGGCAAGTACAATAAAACTTATAATTGGGATAAGTCATTTCGTATAGCTCGTGAACAGCTTTCAGACAGCCCTCATCAAAAGGACTGTTGTGGGCAACAAGCGGAAGACCGTCTATAAGCGGTTTTATTTCTGCCCATACATCAGGAAAATCTTCCGCTTCTTCCGTATCTGCGTAAGTCAGTCCGTGAACAGCTGTTGTCCATTGCGTATAATAGTTGGGGCAAGGACGGATCAGACGATAGATTTTCTTAACGATTTTTCCGTTCCTCACGATGACAACCCCTACGCTGCATACGCTGGTGCGCTTTCCGTTGGCTGTTTCAAAGTCGATAGCTGCAAAGTCCTTCATGCGTTTTGCTGTTTTTTGAAACACAAATGTACATGATATTTTTTGCAAAATACATGAATTGGCATTTATTCTCTTTATATTTGCGTATAAAATAGACCGATGTACACAGAATATCAGCCCTCTCGTCTACTCGCTCCCTATATCGATAATTATTGGGAATTTAAGGGAACTCCGGAATATGGCATGCGTATCCATATTTTGCCGGATGGTTGTACCGATTTCATTTTTACGTTGGGAGAAGCAGTGAGCAAGGTAAAAGAAGAAACGCTGGTCATGCAGCCTTATCGTTCTTACTTTGTGGGTCCGATGACGAAATATTCGGAGCTTGTCACTTATGCCGAATTCGTTCATCAGTTTGGCGTTCGTTTTCTGCCTTGTGGGTTATCTGGATTTACAAAGTTGCCTTTGCATGAGTTTGCGAATTACAGAATCAGTACGAATGAAATGCAGGCGGTTTTTGACAGTACCTTTATCAAGAGGTTATGTGAGCAGAATGATGTCCGGGGACGGATTCAGGTCGTTGAAGAATATCTCCTGGCGTATCTTGCACATAACTATCAGCCTGTTGATACCCAAGTTGCCGCAGCGGTGAATATAATCAATCAGTCCGCAGGGAAGCGTTCTGTTCGTAGTCTGATGGATGAGGTATGCCTGTGCCAGCGTCATTTTGAACGGAAGTTTAAACATAACACCGGATTCACTCCTAAAGAATATAGCCGCATTGTTAAATTCAAGAATGCAGTAGAATTACTGAGAAACACGACCTCTGTCAACCTGCTGACTACTGCCATCGACGCAGGATATTATGACCTGGCACATTTCTCAAAAGAAATCAAAACATTGTCGGGCAATACTCCTACATCATTTCTTTCACTCACACTTCCGGAGGATATAACGCTGACTTATATCGAACCTTAGCACCGGATTAGTAAAAGTCGATTTTTTACAATAGAACGGACATCTGTGCCGTTATCTTTGTGGCGAAATAAAATAAATACAATAAGATTATGTCAACAAAAACTATGAAAGAAAAAGCGGTGGAGTTATTGCAGAAATGCGAAGTTGTCACCCTTGCTTCTGTGAACAAGGAAGGCTATCCCCGTCCTGTGCCAATGAGTAAAATCGCAGCAGAAGGAATTTCCACTATCTGGATGTCCACCGGAGCGGATTCATTGAAGACTATTGATTTTTTATCGAATCCGAAAGCAGGATTATGTTTTCAGGAGAAGGGGGACAGTGTGGCATTGATGGGAGAAGTGGAAGTAGTGACAGACGAAAAACTGAAGCAGGAACTTTGGCAGGACTGGTTTATCGAACACTTTCCCGGTGGTCCTACAGATCCGGGTTATGTATTGCTAAAGTTTACCGCCAATCACGCAACTTACTGGATTGAAGGCACTTTTATTCATAAAAAGCTTGACTAATCTTGGTTTAGAGCGATTATAAAATTGACAGGTAACGGTACATTTGTGTACGAAAAAAGAGAAAGACATTCCCAAAGTAAGGATTGTTTTTCTCTTTTATGTTTAGGCTGGAAGACGTGGTTTTCGTCTATCTGACATTCATTTAGAATTCAAACTTTTCCAGTTTCATTTCAGCTAATTCCTGAATGATACCTACGTATTGTGCAAAATGAGCGGTTTTTTCGTGTGCTGCTAATACTTCAGCATTCTGCCATGTTTCGCAAATCATGAAAACATCACGGCGGGTACTGCTTTCAAAAGTATCGTAAGCAATGCATCCTTCTTCTTTCAAAGAGCAGGCAGTCAGTTCTTTTGCTGCCTCAATCGCTTTTTCGCGGTTTGTTTCGTTTACACGAACAAAAACATTTAATCTGATCATAGTTCTTTTATTATTTATGTGATTAAAAAGAATGGTTTCATCACTGTGTTTGTGAAGAACCGAGGGCAAAGATAGTATTTTTCTGTAGCTTCCCGCAGGCTGTTTTCAAATTTTCATATAAACTTCACATAATCATAAAAAATCAGTTATATTTGCATCTGAATTCTAAAAGCAACTATTTTGGGCACCATTCTTAAATTTGTTATAGCTTAATATTAGCCTCATAAACCACAGGCTAATTTCTTTCGTTTGAGTACTTCTACTTGAATCGGTTTTTCATTTTATCAATTTTATTATTCACTGCATCGTTTTTTTAAGACGAGTGCAATTTGGTATTCAGGCTTTTAGTCAGACTCCTTTTGACGGTTCGAAAGCTGTGGGTACATTGAGAATGAATGGAAAATTTCGTAAGAAATAGTAAGCTGAACATAGAAAAAGAAATTAAAAGGATTGAGCAACAGCCGATTGCCCTTCTCGAGCGGATAAAGCAGATAATACTTACTTTGCTGAAAAGGGCAGTTGCCGAATATCAATTTCAGAATCCTGAAGAAGAAATTCAGTTCTTTAAAGTCTGGAAACCGCAGATTTCCGGCTTGCTGATGTTTTATATCCGTTTATATCAGATTGAAAAGAACCGTGTCGGCAAATCCCTGTCGGCTCAATGCAAATATTTAAAGATGGAGCTGGAAAATATACAGAAGTCATTTTTGAATAATAGCTTCTATGATTATTATCGTGCCGGTCAGACCGAACTTGATAACCAATATTTTATCCGTGAGAATTATGATATTCTTTCCGATGTTCA
>OGFV01000346.1_pt1 | contig 17485 bp, 20 predicted proteins | sample 1571131 | NCBI WGS metagenome assembly OGFV01 (sample SAMEA2582044, study PRJEB24529) | metagenome | biome: Human gut stool | place: China | collected 2011
TATTATGGCCCCTATGGGGCCGTTCTGCAAACCCCGCGTTTTCACGCGGGGTTATAATTGCCGAACAGCAAAGACGGGCGGGACTGTCAACGGCGGGCGAAGCCCGTTCATCTTGACCGTTGACTGGCTCGGCTGGTTTTGCTATCTCGTTTAATATTCCTTTTTCTTGAAAATACTAACGGTCAAAGGATAAGATAAAACATATACCAATAACGAACAGGCAAGTATAGCAATTCCTCCGCATATAAGCTGCGGTGCAGTCATCTTGGGAAATAACGTATTTATGAGAGTAGAAAGCCCCATAACAATTCCAATACCGCAAAGTAAGCTGATTATCAGAAAAACTTCGTTTCGTTCCTCTCCGCCCAAATAAAACAGCGGGAAAAATATTGCTCCCATAAACAGACTAATTCCGATTCCGACAACAAACAGCATGAAAATATCTACATTTCTGTCAAGGGTAACGCCATGCAGCATAATGGAAAGTGCCACGCCAATTCCCGCATAAGCTATTCCCACAATCAACCATAGAATTTGACTTATAAAATAGCTTTTCACAATGTCTGACCGTTTTACAGGAGCAGTCAACTTATATTTGCTCCATTTTGTAGAGCTTTCTTTCCTCAAACCCGCAATCGCATTTAGGGAAAAGCCAATCATTCCTAACAGCGCATAACCCATAAGCAAAGAGGGGCTGATAACAGCGACAACAAAAATGCCTAACAGCAACATAAACACGGAAAATGCCTTTGCATTTGAACGTACAGCAAAGTAATTATTTTTAAGCAGCCCTTTCATACTCGTTCCCCCTTTACTAAAAGCAGCATAATTTCATCAACGGAAACATGGTCTATGACAACGCCTTTATATTTTCTCTGTGCTTCTTTCCCGTTAGACACCAATACGTCAATTTGAAAGTCCCGCTTTCGATATGCAAGAATGTCATTAGGGTCTACTGTGAGAAATTGAGATTCCTTGCAGCGCATAACCGCATAGTTATATGCCAAATCATTTTTTGATACGGTCATAATGAGCTTGCCATTATGGATAAAGGTGATGTAATCCGCAACCTTTTCCAAATCGCTTGTAATATGGGAAGACAACAAAATTGAGTGATTTTCTTCCTGCACAAATTCCAGAAAAACGTCCAGCATTTCATCACGCATAATCGGGTCTAAGCCGCTGGTTGCTTCGTCCAAAATCAATAATTCCGGGTGATGAGCCAGTGCAGCGGCAATCGCCAGCTTCATCGTCATTCCTTTGGAATAATGTTTAATTTTCTGCTTCGCTGGCAGGTGAAAGTCCTCTAAATACTTCTGAAACAGGGAATTATCCCATTGTGTATAGAGCCCCTCCATGACTTCTGATAATTGCTTTGCTGTCCAGTAAGCGGGAAAATTGTCACCGTCATAGACAACACCAATTTTTTCACGCAAGCTCGTATCTGCGTCCAGCATTTCTTGTCCAAACAGCTTTATCGTTCCACTGTCTTTTTTGATTGTATTCAAAATACAACCAATCGTCGTAGTTTTTCCTGCTCCGTTTTCTCCCACAAATCCCAAAATAGCCCCATACGGTAGGGAAAATGTCACATCTTCCAATGTGAAATTCGACTTGGGAAATGTTTTGGAAACTTGCTGCAATTCTAAAATATTCTCCATGCTCATTCGTCCTCCTGATAGAATAAAGCCAACAATTCCGTCAATTTTTCAAGAGAAATGTTGCTTGTCCGTCCAATTTCTGCGGCGGCTTGTAAATGTTCCTCTGCAATACGTTGTTGTTCTTCTTGATAAAATTCTTTGTTTTGCGCTGATACAAAACTCCCTCTGCCTACTGTGGTTTCTATGAAACCGTCCCTTTGCAAATCCTCATAGGCTTTCTGTACAGTAATTACACTTACATGGATTGATTTTGCTAATGCTCGCATTGAGGGAATTGCGTCACCTGCTTGTAGCTCGCCGCTCATTATCATAGCTTTAATCTGTGATGTTATCTGCTCGTATATCGGCTTGTTGGCGTTATTGCTGATGATGATTTCCATAACCCACCGCCTTTTTCTTTAATTGTACTTAATGTGCAAGTACATTATAACACCTATATATTCATAGTCAACTCCTAAAATGAAATTGTCAGATACGATTATCAAAAATAGCCGTATCTGACACTCGGAATAGCGGATTGCTGTCTATAACTTGTTGTATGTTACTTTACCACACATGAGCATTTGCGCCGGGGTTGTCGTTACCATATCCTTCCATGAGGTTCACAACGCCCCAAACACCAAGGCCCGCGCCGATGGCAACAACGAGAGTCTGCAGAACGGTAATAGCCTGATTGAAGAATTCCATAGTCATTTTTCGCCAGATTGCAGCATTGATAAAAAACACGATTCCAAAAGAAAAACAGGCTGGCACATCTTCGGTGCTGCCTGCTTCCTGCAATGCTGGCTTCTCCTTTCATTTTCATAAAAATCAGCCTTTTGGAATCGCAAAATGTAGAGATCAGTCGGACGAGGTTGCTGTCATGGGGTCTGCCCGGACAGGCGGGCGGATGAATTTACTTCGGATAATGACCTCCTTCCTATGCTGTGCTTTCTTCGGACATATCCACCTCGTAGCAATCAAATTCTTCATCCATTCGCAGCCTGAGTTCGTGCTTCAGGTAGCGTTCTACATCGAAAGCGTTCTTCTTATCGAAGTCCGACAGTTCTTTGTACCGCTTATGCTTCGTAATGTCGAATTTGTCGCTCAGAAATGGCCTGACTCCGCGCAGCTGCAGGATGCACTTGCTGCCATCCATGACAGAAAGTTCGTCCCGGCTCATAAGCTCCTTTCCGGTCTTTTGGTAGGTTGTCCCAAAGGATGGGCTTTGACCGCGTGTGTCGGATGTGTTATATAGGTCGATTGTTTCTTTTCCCAGCGTTTCGGAAATTTCTTTGAGCGTCGAACTTTCCTTGCCGCCGAGGAACAGCATGGTGTCGCAGTTGCCGATGATGGTTTCTGCGGCATCCTTGTAGATGGTTTTTAACTGGCTCTGCGACTGCAGGATGATGGATGCCGAAATCTCGCGGCTGCGGATGGTGGCGATCAGTTTGTCGAACTTCGGGATCAGCCCGATGTTTGCGAACTCATCGAGCAGCAGCCGCACATGATACTTTAGCTGACCTCCGCATTGATCGTCTGCACGGTCACAAAGCAGATTGAAAAGCTGGGTGTACATGATGGACACCACGAAATTGAACGTATCGTCCGTGTCGGAAATGATAACGAACAAGGCCGTGCGGCGATCCCCCAGCAAATCCAGTTCCATTTCATCGTAGGCCATAAGGTCACGCAGCTCCGCAATATCAAATGGGGCTAATCTGGCACCGCAGGAAATAAGGATAGACTTCGCCGTTTTGCCAGAGACGAAAAGTCAAGGACTTTTTCATCAAATTCAAAAAGAAGTCACATTCTGCGGACTTCTTCACGGAGCAGACGCTTGATCTTGTCCTCCATTGTCTCTTTTGCGGTCTGGCTGAAATGCACACGGACGATATAGGTGGTCTTGCCGATCTGCTTTCTGACAGTCGGGCAAGGGGTGTTGTTAGTTGCGGTATTGTTCATTCAAAATCCTCCTGTAAATGAAAAATGCCCGGTGACTTTTCATCATCGGGCGGTGGTCGGTATGAGGGAACAAGGCAAGGCGGCAACATTAAGGTATCTATAAAAACCTTGCCGTCTTTGCCACGCTTGCCGTGTTCCTGTTGTCAGTCTCGGAGATAGCAGACCCATGCTGTGCCGTCTTTCTCGGTCACAAGTCTGTCCCCGATACGGCTCTTTGCCGTTCTCATGGTGCGTGAGGAAATCCCACGCTCATTGACTGCCTTTTCCAGCTCTGCGCTCGGCATACGCTTTCCATCTGCCAGCAGTTCCAGAATGAGCATTTGCGCCTGTGCGGTCTTGCTCTCGGTCTTAGCGGTGTCCGTCCCGGCAAGAAGCTCGTCAGCGGTAATGTCATAAGCCCCTATCCATTCAAAACCTTTCTCGTCTCCCAGAGAAAAGGCAAGGGACTGTCCGGGCGGCGCAAGGGAGCTTTTCTCATGGATAAGCACCCTCGTTGTGGGGCTGTCCTTCAGCTTGCCGATAAAAAGCAGACTGCGGACTGCCGCCGTAATGTCGATAGACCCCAATCCCCGATAGGTGCTTTGCGTTCCTGCGGCTTTGTTCAGGTGTCCGATCAGCACGATAGCGCACCCGGTAGCCTGTGCAATGTCTCCCAGACTGCGGAATATCGGGCGCACCTCGTTTGCTCTGTTCATATCCACATCTGCGCCCAGAAACGCCTGTACCGGGTCAATGATAACAAGCCTTGCGTTGTTTTCCCTGATTGCCCTTGCTATGCGCTCATCGGCAAGGGTCAGCGGTGTGTCCCTATCGTCAATGACAAGCACTCTTTCAAGGTCTGCTTCCGCTTCCATCAGTCGGGGCTTGACGGTATCGCCCAGACCGTCCTCTGCGGTCTGGTAGATGATGTTGAAAGGCTCAAGGGTCTCCATACCGGGTAAAGGCTTTCGATTGGTGCAAGCCGCCGCAAGGCGCATAGCAAAGTAGGTCTTGCCCTCGCCGGGGTTGCCCTGTATGATCGTCAGCTTTCCAAAGGGGATATACGGAAACCATAGCCAATCCACGCTCGTCAGCTCCACATCTGCCATGCGGAGCATGGGGACAGGCTGGGCGGTGGGCAGCTCTCGCAGCGTGATTGTCTCGGCTATGAATTTGCGGCTGGGAATGTCCCCTTGCTGACGGAGAACATCGTTCCAGTCTTTCCTTGCCGGGACAAGGCGAATGACGGCGATCTCGCCGGGAATGGACTGTGCCAGTCGGGTACAGGCATCGCTTCCTGCGGTGTCGCTGTCAAGGCAGAGGAACACTTTTCGGGTGTCCTTGCGTTCAGAAAGGAAACGGTCAAGGGCTTTGCCCGAAACGCCGCCCAGGGCAAGATAATTTCTTGTCTGCCAATCCTGCGGATAAAGGCAGATAAACGATAACAGGTCTATCGGTGCTTCAAAGACAAAGAGCTGGTTGCCGTTTCCCTCATAGCGGAACGGATAGGACTTGTCAGACCCGGTAATATCCTGTCTGAATGTGTCTGCCGTTCCTCGCACATGGGCGTATCTCGGCGTACCGCTTCGGTCTCTGCCGACAAACACAACATTGTGCCGCTTTGCGTCCTCGTAAATATCCCCGGAAAGAAGAAAAGCCTCAACAAGCGTTTTGTTGAGACCTCGGCTTTCGCAAAGATATTGAATTGCTCTGTCGGCTGTTCGGTTGTGCAAGGGCAAGTGGAACGCTGTGGGCGGTGTTGTGCTGGCTTCAGTCTGCCCCTCGCCGCTTTCGCCGGTCAGGAGCTGGACGGCTTCGGGAAAGGACTTGCCGTAAAATTCCATGACGAAATCAATGGGATAGCCGCCCTTGCTCTGGCTGTGGCGAAACCATTTGTTTCCCCGGACGGTCAGGCTGTCATGTTCTTTCCAGCGGTATTCTCGTCCGCTTTTGATAAGCGTCTCTCCCTGTGTACGGAGAAAATCTTCCAGACTGACGACATTTGCCCGGTCAATCTGCGCTTGGGTGTAATTCATCGGGATAGTTCCTCCTTTTTCTGTCGTGTTTGGGGTCGATTTTGGAGCTTTTGTTCCTCTGTGCGCTCGTTAAAACGGGCGGCAGTATCTACGCATGACTTGACCTTCCAAAGACGGTGTAAATCGTCTCTGACGGTCTTAAACTCGCCATAGGTGGTTTCGTGCGCCTGTTCCAGCTCGTCATACTCGTCGGACAGCTTTTTCATATCCACCTTGCCGTCCGGGAACTCCCCGGTCAGCTTTCGTCTGGCGGCGTAGAACTGTATCAATTCCGCTTCATGCTCTGCCTTGTACTTGGCTCTGGGCTTCTCAAACTTGATTTTCTGCAAGCCGTCATAGACAGGCTTCAATCTCTGGAAAGCAGCAGAGCTGTCATAGAGCTGCTTAATTGCTTTCATTCGGGCGGTCTGTTCGTCCAGCGTTTTCTTCAAGCTCTCTGTGGCAGCACTGTGTTCGCTGACACGGCTTTCCAAATCTTCAAGGGAGTAAATGCCGTTTGCCCGGAGATAATTGAAAGTCTCGTTCATCTCTTTTAGGTTGCTGACCTTGCCTTTCTGCGAATATGCCCCGGCTCTGCGCTGGGTGTAATAGGCGTTCAGCAGAGAAACAAGGTCGGGTGCCTGTGGCTTGGCAAGCTCCGCTTTTGCTTCGGCAATCCAATCAAACAGGAGAGCGATTTTCTTTCTGATGTCCTTGATAACGGCATTGGTCGCCTTGATCCAGCGGTTGAACTCGCCCTTTTCGGTGCGGATACCTTTCTTCTCCATTGCTCGGACGGTTGCTCCCTCGTGAATGGTGGGAAGTAAATCCACGCCTTGCCGTTCATAGCTGCGGTGGTCGATACGAACATCAATACCTTTTTCCGCAAACTTGGCATTGCACATCTCCGCCCATGCTTCACGCCAATGTTCCAGCGTTTCGGGACTGCCCCAGTCGGTAGTGGGAACGGCGTTGAAAACAAACTCTCCGTTCTGGTCCCGGATACGGTTGCCGTCCTCGTCCAGCTCATACACCCGGCGTTGCTTTAGTCCCCATTTGCCGTTCTGCTCGATGGGGCGGATAGGGCAAAGCACATGAAAATGCGGGTTTGGTATGCCGCCGTCCTCCCGGTCTGGCTGGTGTACGGCGAAGTCAACCACCATGCCACGGCTCACAAAGTTCTCCAACAAAAATTGCCTTGCAAGAGCGATGTTTTCCTCAAGGGAAAATTCATTCTGCAAGGCAATGTCAAAGCTGTATGCAAGCTGGGCGTTCTTTCCACGCTCGGCTTTTTCCACGGCGTTCCATAGGGTCTGGCGGTCTGCGTATTCTGGCGGTGCATGGGACGGCAGGAGAATGTCGGAGCAGATCACGCCGCCCTTGCGGGTGTAGTCGCTGTATTCGCCGTAATACTCGCTATACAATCGCTCCCCGGCACGGTAGGCGGCAGAAGCAATAGCGGACTGTCCTGCGCTTCGCTTAGTCTGCGTGACGCTCAGATGAAATAGTGCCATCGGCTTTCAACTCCTTTTCTCTGTTCGCTTGGTTGGTGTGAGTAATCGCCATGTGACGGACGGCTCGCTGGACTTCGGACAGGGAAAAGATGTGTTCCATCAGCTCCGTCATTTCGGCACGGTTGAGATCTTTGACCTCCGGGGCAAGGCTCTCAATCGTGCCGCCCAGATTGCAAAGACGATGGGTGCGCTTTTGTCTCTCGCCTTTCTCCAGATACTTCTTTCTGTTCTCCAGACGCTCCAGCTTGTGCTGTTCCTGTGCAAGCTGTGTCTCGACCTGTTCCTTTTCGGCTCGGAGCTGTTCAAGGTTTTTCGGTTTTGCCATTTTTCGTGACCTCCTTTTTTGAAAATGGGGATAAAAAAAGACCGTCAACTTTTCGCAGATTGCGACCAGTCAACGGTCAGTTTTTCGGTATTCAGTTGTTGTGTTCAGTTCGGTAAATTGAAGTTGGTCAAAGTTGTTGGCGAAGATATTCCACAACATTTCCATTCGTATCATAGAAACAGATGTTTCCTACATTGAGGGGCAGGACAATGGCGAAAGGCTTGCCACTATCAATATCAATCACCTGAATGCCGTTGCCATCATCTACTTCAAGTCGAACAATATTTTGGGTATTCATTGAGATAAATGCCCTTTCGTTATTTCCCTCAACAACAAACTCTGCAATGTAATCATCTACCTCAACTATATCTCCACCACCACGGAAGAAATATCCAAAAGACAAGCCAGGGCGATTTACATAGACAGAAAAAGTGTGGTCTGTCTTGTCCTGTGGGTAAGAAATAAATGCAGCCATTGTGTCGGAAATGCTTCCATCAACAATCCAATCATCCAAAATTTTTTGAGATTGGCGAATGTCTGCTTCTAAACTGTTTGCGGTTTTACCAATGTCATTGTTTGCATAAAGGAAACCGAAAACCAACACACAAGCCAAAATAACACCCAAGAGGATTATGGGTAATTTCTTTTTCATAGAATCACACTCCTTTATCAAATTAAGATTCTTGATTTTCAAACTTGCTGGCGGCGAACGGTTTGTCAAAACCGTTTGCGGACGGCAAGTCCACAGGGGATAGCCGCTTTAGCGGCGCAAGGGGGTGTAGCCACCTTGACGGAACGAAGTGACGCAACATTCTCGGTCATGCAGTTTTCTTCTGCTGACGGAGAATGAAGCTCCGCAGGACGCACTACTCTCGACAGAGAGTATAGAAGTGCGCCCTTAGAGTTCTAAGGGTATTTTTAGATAATTGGGAATGTTTCTTTGTCAAACTGCGTAACATTGAACACGATACGCCACTCGACATCATCACCAACCGGTTCAAAGTGCAGAGCAGAACAAGCAGCATGAAGTTTTTCTTGTGAATTTGTTCCATATATAACTGCTGTCGGACCATCTGCACCACCAATAACACCAACAACAAAACAGGAACTACTGCCAACTGGACGGAACGAATGATCGTCTGGTGTAACTTCTATCGGTCTATCGCCTTCATCACAGTCAAAAACCGAAATGTTCTCCATCGGTTCAGGGGTAAGTGTATAACTCATGGCAATATAATGTGTCGGATAAATCCAGCGATCAGAACCAAAACTATTTTGAGGAACTGTCTGCTGTTCTATTTCCTGCACGGTCAGTGTATGGGTTATTCCGCTAACAGGATGGGAAAACATAAATGAATCTCCGGGTGCGTGAACTTTGAAATGTGAGCCTGGAACTTGTCCTGGTTGCTGCTCCATTGTAAGAAAAAGTTTATTGATTTCAGGGTGATGCTTGGTTCCCCAAGGAAATACGTCTCTGCATATGACCCAGCCATAAGTACTATCCAGCCCATAATGGTCGATTGCCCATTTTGCTTCCAACTCATTGATAACGCCATCTGGCAGACAAGGATTAAAGCTCACAGCGCAGCCATGGGTTGTCTGTAATATTTTCTCGTTTAACTTCAAGCAAGGTTTGAAGTTAAAACAAAGTGGGTTTTCCCATTCCATCTGCATCTGTTGCTCACGGGTAAAATTTTCACATGAGTCATTTTCCCAGTCCAGATTCCATTTTTTCATGAAGTCACGGATGCTTTCTGAATCAACTCGCATACAAAAATCAACGACAAGTCCTTTGCTACATGAATAAGCTGCCGGAATTACCCAATGATATCCAGCCCAATCGAATTGTTTATCCAGCTTGATCTCTTTTCCGGCACGGTCTTTACCTCGATGTCCCCAGAAATCTCCATCAAAGTAGACCTTCCATTCAGGGGCAACCAATTCTGCTTCTGAAGTCATATCATTATCGTAATAATCTTCTGTGTATTTAATCTGACTGTAATCAAAGGAAGATTGCAGGTTTTTGATATATGTCCACGGTTGTTCCATAGGCAACAAATTCATCTTCTCTGAAATTTCCGATAAAGTTTGCTGTTGTTCCTGGGTTGTAGGGTTTTCATTGAGAAAGGCTTCAAACTGTGCTTCGTTCCACATCCACGCTTGTTCCACTGCCGCCACATCACCACAAGCCAGTATAAGCCGCAGAAAGTCGGTAAAATTTTCAGCTACTGGATGAACATAATCAGGAGAAGTATTCATGGGGCTGACAGAGAAAACCATCTCTCCAAATCCACGAATGAAACAGAAGTGGATACCATCTATCCCTGCCCATCCAAAAACCGATGCCCCTTTTGGGGTACAAAAATAATTTGTATTATCCTCACGGAGTTCAACTCCCACAGGACTTAAATCGACACCCCGCTGTAAAAATTTTTTCAAAATTCTATTCATTAAGCATTCCCCCATAAAATTAGTGCTATCACGCTCTTGATTGTAGTAAATTTTATCACAAGAGTGTGAATAAATCTACTGGCGAATGCTGAAACCGCCCGAACAGTTTCTTTCTGCTCAGGCGGCTTTCTTCATCCATTTTTCTTTCTTCTGCTGCACTTGTTCATGGGCTTCCTGCTGAACATCAGCCCAGCGGAAAAGCCATACTTGAAGTGACTTTCACTTTCTTCACATTGGGCGATTGCTGTCTGCGCCCGGAGTTCCTGCACCAGCTCATAGTCCTCTTTGCTGAGCCGCTGGGACAACTGCTCCATGAGCTTTTCACAGGCTATGACTGCCTTTCGGTATTCCGGTGATGTAGGTACAACTGTCTCGCAGGGATAAAACTCCCCATTATACATGGCTTCCAAAATCATAGCTTTACCTCTCTCAACAGTAGATTAGTTCCGTCTTGATGATTTCCTCTGCCCGGCAGCGGATGGAGTTCATTGACTGCACCCATAACATCTGATTTTCCGTTTTCATGGCTTCGGTCACGCCCTCGGCTTTCATCATCTGCCGGATAATCAAGTCCAGCCTGTCTGCCGCCTGCTCGTTCAGATCGGCAACGACGGTGTGGAGGCTGCCGGACAAAATTAGCTCGTTGTAAAGCATGGGACGGTGCAATTTCAGATAGGACTGGTGCAAGCGTCCCCAATGCCCAATAGGTCGGCGTTCCTCCGGCAGCTTCAAGTCCGGCACATAGTAGTCGCCCACCAACACATAGTCCATACCGTTCTCATGGATTCTCGGTTTCAACTCTTTCATAAAATCACGCTCCCTTTCTCGGTCCCAGCTGCGGCAAACTGCTCACCGGGATAAATACCCCTCTGGCAATATCCTCGGTGCGGATTGCCTGTTTTCTGGCTTCAATCTCCGCTTTTTTCTTGGCTTTCGTGCGCTCCTCATACTCTTTCTGTTTACCATTGGCTTTCCGCTTCAAGTAGTTCTGGTGGAGCCTGTCCTTGCGTTCCTCACGCTTGCGGATTTCCTCTAATTCCTCCGGGGTAAGCTCCACTTCGCCAAACGCAGGGGGAACGAAACGACCCACGAAATTGAAGTAAATCTCGACCTCCTGTGTGGTCTGAATACTGCCCTTGCGGTCACGCTCATGCACAAGGATTTTCTCAATAAACTCATTGAGCATGGCAATCGTCAGCTTGTCGAAGTTCTCATACTTGTCAATCAGAGCGATAAAACGGTCAGCGTCCTTTTCGTGCTTCTCGTAGCTCTTGATAGCCTTTTCCAGATCGGAGATTTCAACGGTAAGCTCGGACTGTTCCTTTTCGTATTGAGCGTCCAGAGTGGCGTATCTGCTGTCGGACAGCTTTCCTAAAATGTTGTCCTCATAGATTTTGCAGAGCAGGACTTCCAGCTCGGAAACTCTCTGCTTTGCGGTGGCAAGGCGTGTCCGCTGTTTCTTGACCTCTGCCGTCTGCTGGCTGGACTGCGCTTCCTGCACCACACGGACAAACTCGGCTCGGTCATGCTTCGCATACTCGGCAATGGCTTTCAGCATTTCAGAGACAAGGGACAGTACCACATCTTCATTGATACGGTGCTGTGTCGTGCAGAGCTTTCCAACTGGGACTTTGCTGTATTGGGAACAGGTATATTGAGAAATACGCTTGCCGTTGTTGGTGCGGTGGACATACATCTTGCCACCGCAATCGGCGCAATAGAGCAAGCCCGTGAGGGGAGCTGCTTCGCCCCAGCCGTCTGGGTAGCGTCTGACATTCCCACGGATTTTCTGCACAAGGTCAAAGGTCTGCTGGTCAATGATAGGCTCATGGGTATTCTCGAAAATTGTCCATTCGTCCTCCGGGACATAATGGCTTTTCTTGTCCTTGAAGTGCTTTCGGGTCTTGAAGTTGATGGTGTGTCCCAGATATTCACGCTTTTCAAGAATGTTGCAGATGGTGGAAGAACCCCAGCCGTACACATCTTTGAAGGTCTTATTTTTGTTCACGCCCTCGCCGTGCCAGGCAAGGTAAGCGGACGGAATGAGGACTTTTTCTTCTTTCAGCTTGCTGGCGATCTGATACGGACCGTAGCCGTCAATCGTCATGGCAAAGATGCGCTTGACCACCTCGGCGGCTTCGGGGTCAACCAACCATTGGTCTCTGGCTTCGTTCCAAAGATAGCCGTAAATGACCGTGCCTGTGAGGTGCTTGCCGGACTTGCCTTTGGACTGGAAAGTGGAACGGATTTTACGGCTGGTGTCTCTGGCGTAGTATTCGTTCATAATGTTGCGGAAAGGGGTAAAATCATCGTCCCCTCTGGCACTGTCCACGCCGTCATTGATGGCGATAAGGCGAACGCCACGCTGACGCAGGATTTCCATAATCTGACCGACTTTCAGATAGTCACGACCCATGCGGCTCATGTCCTTGATGCACAAATACTCCACATTCCCGGCTTCCACTTCTTTCATCATTGCTAAAAATCCGGGACGGTCAAAGCAAGTACCACTAATGCCATCGTCCGTGAAATGGACAATGTTTGTAAAGCCCTGCCGTGCGGCGAACTCCTCCAACATTGCCTTTTGATTGGATATGGAATTGCTCTCACGCTGTTGGTCATCATCTTTGCCAAAGTCATCACGGCTCAGTCGTTCGTACAGAGCTGTGATTTTCTCATTTTTTCTCATAACTTGCGCTCCTTTCTTCGGTTTTAGGTTGTGTGTTCTAAGAGACTTCCCAACCGCTTGATTAAGAAGTCTTTTAGAGCATACAACACCGGCAGCCAGCTTGTATTTCTTATACTGACGGACTGCAAAATGCTCCGGCTTCTTCTTTTCCAGTTCCTCAAACAGCTCATCTACGGCATTCTTAAATTCCTCATCATCCTCGCGGGCTTCGCTGGCGTTGATGAACTCCAGCAGCGTGGAAAAGTTCTGTTCTTCCTCCGGGGCTTCATACCAGATATAGCCGATCAATGCGCAGTAGAGCAGGCGTTCAGCCTTGATCCAGAAATCTTCGCCAGACTTCTCACCATCCCCCTTTGTATTGGCGATGATGGTATTGACCAGTTTCAGAATATCTTTCTCACTGCGGATGTAATGGAACGGATTGTATCGCATGGATTTTTTGAAGTTGATGGTGTTCAGGACTTTGATCTTATACCCGGCATCCGAGAGCATCTTTCCGCACTCGATAATGATCGTACCCTTGGGGTCCGTTACGACATAGCTGACCTTTTGGGGCATCTGCATCAAGTTGGGCTTGACATAAAATCGGGTCTTACCGCTGCCGCTGCCGCCGATCACAATGACGTTTTTATTCCGAGCATACTTCGGATGCTTTGGTCTACCACTCATCATCAGCCGTTCGGTCTGTGTGAGGATGACGTTGTTCTCGAATACCGGGTCAATAAAAGGTTCGATGTCCTTCTGGTTGCCCCACCGGGCAGAGCCGTATTCCTCGCCTTGCCGATACTTCTTCGCGTTTTTCCCTTTGAAGTAGATCACTGCTTTCAGCGCAGCTGCGCCGACCAGACCTATCAACAGATCAAACGGATGAAAGCTGGGCAAGACACTTTTGTAGGCCAGGCCAAAGTTCATAAAAAGAACCATCAGCCTGTCTACCACGGAATCGCCATTGCAATGGCGGTAGAGCCATGCGGCTTTCTCCACCATGTAAAAGGCGATGATGTAGGGAAAATTCAGCAGGATCAGCTTTTTCATATCCGCTGACTGCACCATCCTGCTGAACTCTGCAGCCAGTTTTTTGCCCCATGCCGTCCCGCCCGTCTGGTTGGACGGTGCTTTGCGCGGCAGACGGGCAGGTTTTTTCAGATTCTTCATCGTATCGGTTCCTGCTCCCTCTTTTTTTCTTTCTTGAGCTGACGGTGATTGGAAAGTTCCGCTTTCACCTTTTCCAGCTTCTGACGCACCGATTCACGCTTCTGCTTTTTCAGCGTTTCACTTGTGTACTCTTTAAAGGCGGCAGTCATAACATCCACGTCCTTGGCCTTGAAAAAGACCAGATATTCACTTTTCCCCTCCTGTTCCACTTTTTTCAGACTGTAGTCAATGCCATACTTTCGGGCCACCCGGTCAAACGACTTGATGTTATTGTCCGTAACCACGATGTTCGTGATCTGCGCGCCGCTCTTTTGCAGGCTCTTGATGCTCTGCCGACCTGTTTTCTTACATTGGCTTTTTTCTCCTTTTTTCTGCTGCTTTTTCTTGTCCATCTCTGCCAGCAGCTTTATTAGGGCTGCTTTCAAAATCTGTGCAGTGATTTTTCCTCCTTTGATGCACAGTGAGATGGTTTTCTCGTTGACTTCTTCCTGCACGGTTGCTCACCTCCCATCTATCGCCGCTGCATCAGGGGCGGACTGCCCCGGCTGCAGGCGGCGCGGTATCCCCCAGCACCGAACGGAACTTCTTACGGCACTGGTGCAGCAGATAGCCGCACTCCCATTTGTGGCGGCAATGCTTGCAGGGATGGCCGCTGTCCGTCCCCGGACGCTGGCGCATCATGCGTTCAAACGGATTATCGGTAAAATTCATAGGCTCAACCTCCCTGTTCAGCCAGCGGCAGCACACCGCGCCGCTTCAAAGTGTGGTAAAGGAACTTCCGGCCTTTCTGCGTCCATGCCGTGTGCAGCTTTTCCACCTCGGAACCATCGCTGCGCTGGAGCCGGAACGTCAGGCTGGACGTATAGCCCTTCCCGTGGTGTTCCGAATACAGTACCCACTGACCGTTGGCTCGGTACTGGATGCCGTGCAAGTGCAGCAGCCGATTGAACACCTTTGCTCCGCAGCCGTACTCTTTGGCGATCTGCGTAGTCGTCACCAGCGAATCGGAATCGCTCAGCTGCGCTTCGTAGCTGCTCCGGCGCGGCGGCTTCTTATGCAGCAGGCCCAGCAGCGCATCCCAGTCAAACGGCTGCGGACGATACGCCGCGCCGACTGCCGTATGGTGCAGTTTGCAGAGCTTCTTTGCCATGTCCTGCGTGATGCGGTAGTCTTTCACATACCGCTGCACCGTGCGCCCGCCTTCATCCTGCAGCCGGACACGGGGCATATACTCGTAGTCGCGGCCCTCGATGAAACCATACTGGCACATACGCGGGAACCACTTGCGGAAATCGCTGCGAATGTGCATCTGGTCATACAGATCACGCGCCCACAGCGTAGAGGGCAGCGTGTCCATACTCATGAATACGATGTTCATGGGGTTGTCCTCCTTAATTTTTATCTACCCTGCCGCCCCATCCCATATCATGCCGAACCTGTGCGGAATAATAGCTATCCACGGTCACGGGAGCATTGTAGAGCGTTGCCAGCAGGTATTGCTTGATGTTCCGAATCTGAGTGCTGTTTTCTTTTAAGCACTCCAATATGTACTGGATATGCGAGGAATCCAGCTTCATCAGGCGGCTTTTCACCACCTCCTTCGGCTTTTCCTCGCCACAGATGCGCAGGAACTTCTTTCTGCTGGTGACGGTTTCCACCAGCAGTTCCAGAATCTCATACAGAACCGCTTTATCTGCCGGATAGCCCTGTTCCAGAATTTCCAGTTCCAGAGCCTCCTTGAAATAGCGGCGGTACTGTTCTTCTTCCTGCAATTCAGCCGGATAGATAAGATCAGTTTCACTATTATCTGTCTTATTTATCTTCTCAGTATTACTTCCGTTTGATTTTAAAACTCCCGGAAGTTCATTTTTCAAATCGCCGGAAGTATGATTTTCATACTTCCAGTAGTTCGATTGCGAAAGCCCCGCATAAAGGTCTTTCACATACAGCAGATTGGGTTTGCCAAGTCCTTGTCTGCGCCGCTCGATAAGCCGAAACTCCTGTTCCAGTTCATCCAGCAGTTTGACCGCCTTTTGTCTGGCACAATGAATAGAGTCCATAACTTCCTCTATCGTGCAGATAATGTAGGCGTTGCCATGCTTGTCCTGCCAGCCGTTCTTAATGGAAAGGCTCATACGATCCAGCAGCACAGCATACAGCAGCTTGGCGTCCCCGGACATCTTCTGGAACAGATCAGCCTTGACCAGTGCTTTCGGCACACGGTAAAAGCTGTATCGGTCTGCTTCAAGACCTTTGAAATACGGGTACTCCATGTAAATTCATCACCCCCTGTCTGTCGGATTGGATTTGCACTATTTGAAATAACAGTACATTCCTACGGTGGAACACGTTTCCTTGCTCCACCGCAGTGTATCTGCTGTTATTTGAGCTTTGCCATTCTGCCCCAGCCCGTTCCTGCCCCATATTTCAGCGGCGTTTTCTCTGGTAAGACGCGCAGGATGCACATTCAGTGCCAGAAGTATCTCTCTGGGATGGCTTATTCAGTTTTCAAGGAGCTTCGTAAGGTTCTCTTCTCTAACCCTTACACTAATATGAATTTGAAGGGTCCTTGGGGTATACAGTTCCCAAAGATTTTTTGAATTTTTTTATCATGCATTCATTTTTAACGGATTATCGAAACATTCATTCTTATTCAATTTGATATTTTTCATTGAGATAAGCTGCAATGCAGCTTTCCAACGAACTACTGCCTGCAAATTCGGCCTCGATGGTATATTCACCGCACCTATTGATATAAGGAGAACCGCTTGCCACTTTTTCTGTTTGCCGGGTATTCTTGCTCATCTGCTGTTTCCTTTTCATGTAAAGTCTCCCACTGCCAATTCATAATGTGCTTCAAAATCAAATTTGCGGCGAATCCGTTCAAGTGCCTGATTGACAGACCTTGTAACCGACCCACGCGCGATCCCCATACCATCTGCGATTTCCTGATGAGTCTTGTCAAGAACATAATTCTGGTAGATCAGGTTACGCTGCTTTTTCGTCAGAACCGCCATCATTGCATGAAGTGCTTCCTTCTCAATAAATCTATCCAGCATATTGATCGTGGAATCTGCCATCTCGCCCCAATCTTCCGCTACGGCATGGTACGAAACACACACTTTGGTTTGACCCACGCCCTCGCACTTCTGCTGTGATTCATCCACTCTCCGTTCGCCCTCAAACAGTGCGCGAATATGCCACTCGCAGTTTTCAAAATACTCTTCCTCGATCACATCTCCCTTTCCCTCTGCTGCATCGTAGGCATAGTCTCCACGGCAGTCATGGATATGGAACACGGTGTTTCGCTTTCCTGTAGAAAACCAAACATAGCCGCTGTGATAAAGCGTCAGGTGACTGTCGTGCTCAAATTCTTTACGCAGAAGAATCCGCCCATCTTCCAAAAGCACCTTTGGAGAGGGTACGCGCTTGGTATGTACAGGTGCTTTTACCATTTCCTTGACCTTTTTCAATGTAAGCATTTTGTCCACCTTTCTGCCTTCCGGCTCCGGGTGAACTGAAAAAAGCAGCAAAAATCGTCTCAGATTCACCCGTTTTTTTTGAACGGGAATCTAAGATTCCTCTTGCTGCTTTCTATTATTTTTTGAAGTCCCTATACTAACATGAATCCGTAGAGCCACCTGGGAATACAGATTTTCGAGAAAATAAAAAAAGCCGGAACAGGATGAACTACTTGCAGGCGCACTACTGCGCTGCATTCGCTCATTCTGTTCCGGCCTATATCACATATT
>OGFV01000355.1_pt1 | contig 17189 bp, 9 predicted proteins | sample 1571131 | NCBI WGS metagenome assembly OGFV01 (sample SAMEA2582044, study PRJEB24529) | metagenome | biome: Human gut stool | place: China | collected 2011
GACGCTGGGAGCCGCAACCCGGGTGCGAAGCACCTCTGGCGAGCCGGGCAGGCCCACGCTGGACGCTAAAAGTTTTTTGATTTCGGAAACAGTAGTGCCCTGCTACAGAGGGCAGCAGCTTCGGGACAATATCCCTTGTCAAGCTGCTGTGAATCTCTGTAGCAGGGCACTATCTTTTGCATTATATTAGACTTTCAGCAGTCAAGCGAAAGCTGCCCGACCTGCCAAAGGCTCTCCCTCTGGGAGAGCTGTCACCGTAGGTGACTGAGAGGGCTTACTGCCGTGCGGCAGCTGCCAGCTCAGCGGCGACCTCGGCGTCGCGCTCTTCCTCACGGCGCTTCAGATCCTCACGCACCTCCGGGAGACCGGTACCTGCGGGGATGAGCTTACCGATGATGACGTTCTCCTTCAGACCGGCCAGCGGATCGACCTTGCCCTTGATGGCGGCCTCGGTCAGCACGCGGGTGGTCTCCTGGAAGGAGGCGGCAGACAGGAAGGACTCGTTTGCCAGAGCAGCCTTGGTGATGCCCAGCAGCACCTGCTGATACTCGACCAGCTTGATGCCCTGCTCACCGGCGTCGATGCGCTTCTGCAGCTCGGCGTTGATGTTCTCGACTTCCAGACGGTTTGCCAGAGCACCGCCGATGAGGTCGGAAGAACCAGAGTCGGTCACGCGGACCTTGCGGCACATCTGACGGACGATGACCTCGATATGCTTATCGTTGATCTCAACGCCCTGCAGACGGTAGACCTTCTGGACCTCGTTGATCAGATAGTTCTGCACGTCCTCCAGACCCTTGATGGCCAGAATATCCTGCGGGTACAGCACGCCCTCGCGGGTGATGATGTCGCCCTTCTCCACACGGTCGCCAGGCATCACGCGGGAATGCTGGGTGAACGGGATGGAGTAGCTCTTGACTTCCTCTGCGCCGTTCTCGTCCTTGCCGGTGACCTTGATGACCACGTTCTTCTTGGTGTCGTCCTGAGAGACCACACCGGAGATCTCGCTCATGATGGCCATGCTCTTGGGACGGCGGCTCTCGAACAGCTCCTCAACACGGGGCAGACCCTGTGTAATATCCTCGGCAGATGCGATACCGCCGGTATGGAAGGTACGCATGGTCAGCTGAGTACCGGGCTCGCCGATAGACTCTGCGGCGATAACACCGACAGACTCGCCCAGACGGACTGGCTCACCGTTGGCCATATCGGAGCCGTAGCAGCGTGCGCAGACGCCGGTCTTTGCACGGCAGGTCAGCAGGCTGCGGATCTTCAGTCGGGTGATGCCGGCTGCCTCGATCTCGTTGGCATCGTACAGGTCGATCATCTTGCCCTCGGGCACAATGACCTTGCCAGTGATGGGGTTGACCACATCGCCCACGGCAAAACGGCCGATCAGACGCTCGCGGAAGCTTTCGATCTTCTCCTTGCCCTCGTGGATCTCAGAGACCCACAGGCCATCGGTGGTGCCGCAATCGATCTCGCGGACGATGACGTCCTGAGAAACATCGACCATGCGGCGGGTCAGGTAACCGGAGTCGGCAGTACGCAGAGCGGTATCGGCCAGACCCTTACGAGCACCACGGGCAGAAACGAAATATTCCAGAATGTTCAGACCTTCGCGGTAGTTTGCACGAATGGGCATCTCGATGGTGTGACCGGCGGTGTTTGCCAGCAGGCCGCGCATACCAGCCAGCTGCTTGATCTGGTTCATAGAACCACGGGCACCGGAGTCTGCCATCATATAGATCTCGTTGTCCTTGGGCAGGTTGTCTGCCAGAGCCTTGGAGACCTTATCGGTGGTAGCCTGCCAGATGGCGATGGTCTTGTTGTAACGCTCGTTATCCGAGATCAGACCACGGTTGAACAGCTTGCCGACCTTGGCGATCTCCTTATCGGCCTCGGCGATCAGTTCCTGCTTCTGGGGCGGGATCACAGCGTCGCACACAGCCACGGAGATAGCAGACAGGGTGGAGTACTTATAGCCCTGTGCCTTGATGGCATCCAGCATCTTAGCACACTTGCGGGTGCCGTTGCGGGTCATACAGCGGGAGATGATCTCGGGCAGGGTCTTTTTGGTCACGCGGAAGCTGACCTCGTACTCCAGCCAGTGCTCGGGATCGGTACGATCCACATAGCCCAGATTCTGGGGGATGGGATTGTTGAAGATGATACGGCCGGCGGTGGCATCCACCAGACCGGTGCGCTCCACGCCGTCAATGGTCATGGTGCGGCGCACCTTGATGGGTGCGTGCAGGGTGATGACGTGCTCGGCGTAAGCCATCAGAACCTCGTTCTCATCACGGAACACCTTGCCTGCGCCCTCGTCGTTCTCGCGGACGGTGGTCAGGTAGTAGCTGCCCAGGATCATATCCTGCGTAGGCACGGTAACAGGTGCGCCGTCAGAGGGCTTCAGCAGGTTGCCGGAAGCCAGCATCAGCATCTTAGCCTCACGGCAGGCATCTTCACTCAGGGGCAGATGGACTGCCATCTGGTCGCCGTCGAAGTCGGCGTTGAATGCGGTACAAGCCAGCGGGTGCAGCTTGACTGCACGGCCTTCCACCAGCACGGGGTTGAAGGCCTGAATGCCCAGACGGTGCAGAGTAGGTGCACGGTTCAGCAGCACGGGGTGACCCTTGATGACGGTCTCAAGGCTGTCCCAGACCTCGGGCTTTGCGCGCTCGACCATCTTGCGGGCGGACTTGATGTTGTTGGCAATGCCCTTCTCCACCAGATCCTTCATGACAAAGGGCTTGAACAGCTCCAGAGCCATCTCCTTGGGCAGACCGCACTGATCCATCTTCAGCTCAGGGCCGACGACGATAACGGAACGGCCGGAGTAGTCAACACGCTTGCCCAGCAGGTTCTGACGGAAGCGGCCCTGCTTGCCCTTCAGCAGGTCAGAAAGGCTCTTCAGTGCACGGTTGTTGGGGCCGGTGACCGGACGGCCGCGGCGGCCGTTGTCGATCAGGCTGTCCACAGCCTCCTGCAGCATACGCTTCTCGTTGCGCACGATGATGTCGGGAGCGCCCAGCTCCAGCAGACGGCGCAGACGGTTGTTGCGGTTGATGACGCGGCGGTACAGATCGTTCAGGTCGGAGGTGGCGAAGCGGCCGCCGTCCAGCTGAACCATGGGGCGCAGGTCAGGCGGCAGCACGGGCAGCACGTCCATGACCATCCACTCGGGACGGTTGCCGGAGATGCGGAAAGCCTCCACGACCTCCAGACGCTTGAGGATGCGCACACGCTTCTGGCCGGAGGACTTCTCCACCTCGGCGGTCAGCTCAGCGCTCAGCTGATCCAGATCGATCTCCTTCAGCAGGGTCTGGACAGCCTCGGCGCCCATGGCAGCCTCGAACTCGTCGCCGTAGCGCTCGCACATTTCGCGGTATTCCTTCTCGGTCAGCAGCTGCTTTTTATCCAGCGGGGTCAGACCGGGATCGGTGACGATATAGCTTGCAAAGTACAGCACCTTTTCCAGCAGACGGGGGCTGATGTCCAGCATCAGGCCGATGCGGCTGGGGATGCCCTTGAAGTACCAGATGTGGCTCACAGGAGCGGCCAGTTCGATGTGGCCCATACGCTCACGGCGAACCTTGGCCTTGGTGACCTCGACGCCGCAGCGATCACACACCTTGCCCTTGTAACGGATGCGCTTATACTTGCCGCAGTGGCACTCCCAGTCCTTGGTAGGTCCAAAAATGCGCTCGCAGTACAGGCCGTCACGCTCCGGCTTCAGGGTGCGGTAGTTGATGGTTTCGGGCTTTTTGACCTCGCCGTAGCTCCAAGCGCGGATCTGCTCCGGGGAGGCAAGGCCGATTTTAATGGAATCGAAAACGTTGTTTTCCATGAAACGAACCCTTTCTTAATCTCTAGTTGTTTCGATGATACAGGCGGCTTTTCTGTTACAGGATCACAGGCGCTTCTCCCCTGCCGCAGCACGCGGCCAAGGGGGAAGGCTGTGTTGTGTATCCAGATCAGAAATCTACTTCGTCAGAAGCAGCCGGAGCCTCGGCGCCGGAGTTATCGTCCTCCAGCACAGAAGGATCATCGAAACCTGCATCGGCGTCCTTGATGTTGTAATCAGTCAGTTCGCTCTCCTGCACCACAGTCTCGGTGCCGGCAACATCACGCATATCAAAGCCGGTCTCTTCGTCATCGAAGTTCTGGCGCATATCGATCTCGTTGCCGTCCTTATCCTGCACAATCACGTCCATACCCAGAGACTGCAGTTCCTTCAGCATAACGCGGAAGGACTCGGGGATGCCGGGCTGCGGGATGGGCTCACCCTTGACGATGGCTTCGTAGGTCTTGACACGGCCCTCCACGTCATCGGACTTGACAGTCAGGATCTCCTGCAGGGTGTAAGCGGCGCCGTAAGCTTCCAGTGCCCAGACCTCCATCTCGCCGAAGCGCTGACCGCCGAACTGAGCCTTGCCGCCCAGAGGCTGCTGGGTGACCAGAGAGTAGGGGCCGGTGGAACGGGCGTGGATCTTATCGTCGACCAGGTGATGCAGCTTGAGGTAGTACATATAACCAACGGTAACGCGGTTATCGAACTTTTCACCGGTACGGCCGTCGTAAACGGTGGTCTTGCCGTCACGATCCAGCTCGATCTTGGAGAAGTCGATGATGTGGCCCTTCTCGCCCATGATCTTGGGCAGCTTGGTGGGATATGCGGGAGCATTCTCGCCGTGCCACATCTCGCGGGCGGTATCAAAAGTATCGCCGATATCGTTCTCACGGGCAGAGTCAAAGACGGGGGTCATGACCTTGATGCCGCAGGCCTTGGCAGCGTAGCCGAGGTTGACTTCCAGCACCTGACCGATGTTCATACGGGAAGGCACGCCCAGCGGGTTCAGCACGATGTCCAGCGGAGTGCCGTCGGGCAGGTAGGGCATATCCTCCTGCGGCAGGATGCGGGAAACGACACCCTTGTTACCGTGACGGCCTGCCATCTTATCGCCGACGCTGATCTTACGCTTCTGAGCGATATAGCAGCGGACGACCTCGCGCACACCGGGCTGCAGCTCGTCGCTGTTCTCCGGGGTAAAGACCTTGACATCCACAATGATGCCGTATGCGCCGTGGGGCACACGCAGAGAGGTGTCACGCACCTCGCGGGCCTTCTCGCCGAAGATGGCGCGCAGCAGGCGCTCCTCAGCGGTCAGTTCGGTCTCGCCCTTCGGAGTGACCTTACCGACCAGAATATCACCGCTCTTGACCTCGGCACCGATGCGGATGATGCCGCGCTCGTCCAGATCCTTCAGGGCATCCTCAGAAACGTTGGGGATGTCGCGGGTGATCTCTTCGGGTCCCAGCTTGGTATCGCGGCTCTCGGTCTCGTACTCCTCGATGTGGATGGAGGTGTACACATCCTCGCGCACGATCTTCTCGTTCAGCAGAACGGCGTCCTCGTAGTTGTAGCCCTCCCAGGTCATGAAGCCGATCAGGGCGTTCTTACCCAGAGAGATCTCGCCGTTGCGCATTGCGGGGCCATCGGCCAGCACCTGACCGGCAGTGACGGTCTCGCCCACTTCCACGATGGGGCGCTGGTTGATGCAGGTGCCTGCGTTGGAGCGGGCAAACTTGATCAGAGAATAATCCTCCAGAGCGCCCTGCTCGTTGCGCACCACAACATGGTCAGCATCGACCTTTTCCACAACGCCGTTGCTCTTAGCCAGCACAGCGGTGCCGGAGTCGGTAGCAGCCTTGTACTCCATACCGGTAGCAACAATGGGCTGCTGGGTGACCATCAGAGGCACTGCCTGACGCTGCATGTTAGAGCCCATCAGTGCACGGTTACAGTCATCGTTCTCCAGGAAGGGGATGCAGGCGGTAGCAACAGAGACCATCATTCGCGGAGAAACGTCCATGTAATCGACCTTCTCTGCGTCGATTTCCAGGATCTCGTCGCGGCGGCGGGCAGACACACGGGGACGGATGAAGTGCTTGCCTTCATCCAGCGGCTCGTTGGCCTGTGCCACAACGTACTCGTCCTCCACATCGGCGGTCATATACTCCACCTCGTCGGTGACGACCTGCTCGATGAGATTGTTGTTCTCGTCGTAGATCTTCTTGACCTTGCGGTAGGGGGCCTCCACGAAGCCGTACTCGTTGATCTTGGCGTAGGATGCCAGATAGGAGATCAGACCGATGTTGGGGCCTTCAGGGGTCTCGATGGGGCACATACGGCCGTAGTGGCTGTAGTGAACGTCGCGGACTTCGAAGCCTGCGCGGTCACGGCTCAGACCGCCGGGGCCCAGAGCAGACAGACGGCGCTTGTGGGTCAGCTCAGCCAGAGGGTTATTCTGGTCCATGAACTGAGACAGCGGAGAGGAGCCGAAGAACTCCTTGATGGCTGCCACCACAGGACGGATGTTGATCAGTGCCTGCGGGGTGATGACGCTCTGATCCTGACTCTGCAGGGTCATGCGCTCACGGATAACGCGCTCCATACGGGAGAAGCCGATGCGGAACTGGTTCTGCAGCAGCTCGCCCACGCTGCGGATACGGCGGTTGCCCAGATGGTCGATATCATCGGTGGTGCCGATGCCGTAGCCCAGACCGTTCAGGTAGTTGATGGAGGACAGGATATCGTCGATGGTGACGGTACGGCCGATGAGCAGGTCGTGATCCTTCTTCAGGCTCTCCATGACCTCCTCGGCGCTGGAGGCGTTATCAAGGATCTTGCGCAGCTCCTTAAGGCAGCAGCGCTCGTTGATGCCGCACTCCTTGACATCCACACCCTTGAATGCGGGGTAGTAGCTGTCGATGATGGCCTGTGCGTCCACGCAGCCGTTGGTGATGACCTTGACCTTGTGGGGCTGATCCTTCATGGGATCATCGATCTTCAGCACGACCAGATTCACGCCGGCAGCATCGATCTGCTCAGCCAGCTTGCGGTCGATTTTCTTGTCGGCCTCGACAAGGATCTCGCCGGTGAAGGGATCCACCACGTTCTCTGCAGCCACATGGTTCATGATGCGGCGTGCCAGAGACAGCTTCTTATTCATCTTATAGCGGCCGAAGCGGGACAGGTCGTACCGGCGCGGATCGAAGAACAGCATATCGATCTGGCTGGTAGCGGACTCCACCGTGGGGGGCTCGCCGGGGCGCAGCTTGCGGTAGACCTCCAGCAGGCCCTCCTCGCGGTTCTTGGTGGTATCCTTTTCCAGCGTGGCCAGAATGCGCTCGTCCTCGCCGAAGTAGTTCAGGATATCCTCGTTGGAGGACAGACCCAGCGCACGGCACAGCACCGTGACGGGCAGCTTACGGTTCTTGTCGATACGGACATAGAACACGTTGGCGGCATCGGTCTCGTACTCCAGCCATGCACCGCGGTTGGGGTTCATGGTGGCGCTGTACAGGTCGTTGCCGACTTTATCTTTAGCATGGCCGTAGAACACACCGGGAGAGCGGACCAGCTGGCTGACGATCGCACGCTCGGCACCGTTGATAACAAAGGTGCCTGCATCGGTCATCAGGGGGAAGTCGCCCATGAAGATCTCCTGATCCTTCACCTCGCCGGTCTCCTTGTTCAGCAGACGGGCGGTGACGCGCAGGGGGGCTGCATAGGTAACGTCGCGTTCCTTGCACTCCTTGATGCTGTACTTCGGCTCCTTATCCAGCCGGAAGTCCACAAAGCTCAGTGCCAGATTGCCGGTGTAGTCCTCAATGGTGCCGATGTCGTGGAAGACCTCTTTCAGGCCCTCGTCCAGGAACCACTGATAAGAGTTCTTCTGGACCTCGATGAGGTTCGGCATACTGATGACTTCGTCGATGTGGGAGAAGCTCATGCGCTCGGTTTTGCCGAGCTTAACGGGCTTGACTTTCATCATAAAATCAACCACTCCTTACTTTTATATTCTACGGGATGTCGTATACACGGGTCAAATTTGAGCAGACACACATAATTCGACCCGCGTCCTGCGGAACCTTCCGGCATTTTGCACAAACTTTTCGGGGTGACCCCTCAAGCGACAGCCATCGCAGTTCCCTTTTTGGCGCACTAGGCCATTATGTGATACTAATGCAGTATACACCCCAAAACCCCTGTTGTCAAGCCATTTTTCAGTTTTTTGCCGAAATAAATTTAATTTTCATTTCGTTTTCGAACGCCCGGCAGCGTGTAGCTGTTTGTTTTCCAAGTACTTGATTTTTTTATTTTGCACGTTCCTGTTCATAACACCCTTGTGCAATTTGTCTATCTTTGCTCTTGCGCCCGGAGGTATTACTTTTCCACTTCCCCGCCGCAAAAAAAGACCGCCGCACAGAATGCCGTGCAGCGGCCTTGTCCTATTATATAAAATGCTCACTCGTCCAGATAATCCCGCAGCAGCTTTGCACGGCTGGGGTGGCGCAGCTTGCGCAGCGCCTTTGCTTCGATCTGGCGCACCCGCTCCCGGGTCACGTTGAACTCCTTGCCCAGTTCTTCCAGCGTGCGGGCACGGCCATCCTCCAGACCAAAGCGCAGGGTGATGACCCGCTCTTCCCGGGGCGTCAGGCTCTTAAGGACGTGCAGCAGTTCCCGCCGCAGCAGCTGGCGCCCGGCTTCGTCCACCGGAACACCGGCATCTTCGTCCTGAATAAAGTCCTCCAGATGGGCGTCCTCTTCCTCCCCCACCGGCGTTTCCAGGCTGATGGGCTCCTGCGACAGTTGCAGCAGCTCCCGCACCTTGTCCGGTTCCATATCCAGTGCGGCAGCGATCTCCTCCACGGTGGGCTCCCGCCCATTTTTGTGCAGCAGGTCACCTGCCGTTTTCTTGACCCGGTTGATGCTCTCCACCAGATGCACCGGGATACGGATGGTGCGTCCCTGATCCGCAATGGCGCGGGTGATAGATTGACGGATCCACCATGTTGCATAGGTGGAGAACTTGAAGCCCCGCTCCGGCTCAAACTTTTCAGCCGCCTTCATCAGGCCGAGGTTGCCCTCCTGAATAAGATCCAGAAAAGGCAGACCCCGCCCGGCATAGCGCTTGGCCACCGATACCACCAGCCGCAGGTTTGCCTCGCTCAAAGCGCGGCGGGCATCTGCATCCCCTGCCCGGGCGGCCTTTGCCAGCGCCATCTCCTGCCCGGCGGTCAGCAGCGGCACCCGGCCGATCTCCTTTAAATAGGTCTTGACCGGATCATCCAGTGCCACACCCTCCGAGGAAAGCTCATTCTCCAGCCTGCCGATCTGGGCATCATCCAGCACAGGCAGCTCAGCAGGCTTCTCTTCTGCCAGATGAACGCCCCTCTGCTCCAGCGCCGCGTAAAGCTCGTCTAGCTGTGCAATATCAAAATCCGCTTCTTCCATGGCACGGCTGATCTGCTCCGGGGTCAGGGTGTGACGGTGAGCCTTTGCGGCAAGGCTGCGGGCAAGTTCTTCCGTTTGCGACAATTTCTGCATGATTCCTGCTCCTTTTCTCTCCAGCTCCAGCCGGAGGGAAAACAGGGATCAGTCTTGTTCGGGCAGCGTCCCCTGCTTTTTTTCGCGCATCGACTGAAGATACTGTGTGATCTCATCGCCGGACATTGCAGCAGCTTTGCTTGCAACCGGCATGCCCCGGGCGATCCTGTCCAGATACAGATGGATATCCTCCGGGGTGCAGTTCACATCGCTGTATTGTGCCGCAAGTCGGCTCAGTTCATTCAATGCTTCTTCGCTTGCAAATGCCCGTAGTGCAGTCAGGCTGAGTTCCACGCCCTCCCGGCTGCAATTGAGCATCGCTTCGTATAGTTCCTTCTGCTGCGGCTGGATGAATTGCTCCGCCGTCAGCTGCTGTTTGGCCAGTTCCAGATAGCGGGGCTCCCGCAGGATGGCTGCCAGCAGCCGTTGCTGGGCGCTGGCGATGCCCAGCGCCTGACTGCCGCCTGCGCTGTAAGGCACCTTGATCTGATCCATCTCACCGGAGCGCAGCAGCTCGCGGTTTTTCTCCCGGCGGTACTTGCCGCCCGCCCGCTTTGCTGCGGTGCCCAGCTGCGCCAGAATAGCGGTTTTGGAGATGTTGGTCTCCTCTGCCAGCCGCCCGGCGTACACCTCCTGCTCGGTGGGGTTAGAGCGCTCGGCCAGCATCTCCACAGCTTCCTTTACATATTGCAGCCGCTGCGCATCCTGCGAGAGATCGTACTGGTCTCGCAGGCGCTTGAGCCGGAAATCCAGCGCATTACCCACCCCATCCAAAAGCGCCTGAAAACGCTCCGGGCCGTATTTTTTGATATACTCGTCCGGGTCCTTTGCACCGGGGATCTGCAAAACGCCCACTTTTACCGGGCTGTTGCGGAACAGCTCCAACGAACGCAGGGTCGCTTTCTGACCGGCCTCGTCCGAATCATAGCTCAGAATGACTTCATCGGCATACTCGCTGATGATGCGCACCTGCCCGGGGGTCAGCGCGGTGCCGCAGGCGCAGACGGCGGTATCAATGCCCGCCTGCTGCATACTGATGACATCCATGTAGCCCTCGCACAGCACGAACCGCCGGGAGGCGCTGCGCTTGGCGATCTGCATGGCAAATACCGTCTCGGATTTGTGGTAGACCAGCGTTTCCGGGCTGTTGACGTATTTGGGCTTAGAGTCGTCCATCACGCGCCCGCCAAAGGCTATGATATTGCCGCGCAGGTCAAAGATGGGGGTCATGACGCGCTTCCAGAACAGGCAGTAGATACGGCCGGACTGGCTGCGCTTGAACAGGCCGCTGGCGTCCAGCTCCTGCTGGTTATAGCCCTTATCCCGCAGGTACTGGTACAGTGCCTGCCCGTCGTTGGGGGCATAGCCCAGCCCGAACCGGACGATGGTCTTATCGTCCAGCCCGCGCCGCCGCCAGTAAGCGCGTGCCTGCCGCGCTTCCTCCACGGTAGAGTTCAGGCAGGCGTGGAAGAAGCGGGCGGCTTCCTTGTTCATAGAAAGCACCCGGCTGCGCAGACGTCCGGTCTTGTCGTCCTCCTGCGGCTCCGGCATACCGGCGCGGGAAGCCAGCATCTTGATAGCTTCGCCGCTGCTGATATTGTTGATCTTTTTGACAAAGCTGATGGCATCTCCGGCTGCCTGACAGCCGAAGCAGTAAAAGCTTTGAGTGTCAGGGTACACATAGAAGGATGGCGTTTTTTCGCTATGAAAAGGGCACAGACCGCCGTACAGACGTCCCTTGCGCTTGAGCTGCACATAGCTGCCCACCAGTTCCACAATGTCGGTGCGGCGGGTAAGTTCCTCGATGTATTCGTGTGGGATCATGTTGATTTAAACGACCTCTCCAGTTTTAAAGGACGTGCCATTTCTGGGGCACGAACAGTTCTTCAAAGGTGCGGATGGCAAACTCGTCGCTCATACCGCTGATGTAGTCGGTGACGGCGCGTTCCCGTCCCTCCTGATAGGCCAGCTGCACATAAAAGTTGGACATCTGATCCACATGGGTCAAGTAGTACTCGTACAGTTCCGCGATAAGCTTGTCCACCTTCTGTTCTTCGCGCTTGGCGTTTTTGTCCACATACACGGTGGCGTACATGAAATCCCGCAAAGCGAGAAAGGCCTCGTATTCCTCCGTGCCCATGCGGACATCCCCCTCGCTGTGGGTAAGGATGCTGTTGATCATAGTGGTGATGCGGGCAGATTTGGTCTGCCCCAGCACTGCCGTGCAGTCCTTGGGCAGGGTGGCAGCGTCCAGCACACCGGCGCGCACGGCGTCCTCAATATCGTGGTTGACAAAGGCGATTTGATCTGCCAAGCGCACGATGCGCCCTTCCGGGGTAGCCGCCCATGTGCCTTTGGTGTGGGTAACGATGCCGTTGCGCACCTCCCATGTCAGGTTGAGACCCTCGCCGTCCTTTTCCAGCCGGTCTACCACACGCAGGCTTTGCATATAATGATGGAAGCCGTCCGGGCAAAGGTCGTTCAGTGCCTTTTCGCCTGCGTGGCCAAAGGGAGTGTGCCCCAGATCATGCGCAAGGCTGATGGCCTCGGTCAGATCCTCGTTCAGGCGCAGACCCCGGGCGATGGTGCGGGCGATCTGCGAAACTTCCAGCGTATGGGTCAACCGGGTGCGGTACAGGTCACCTTCCGGCGAAAGGAACACCTGCGTTTTCTGCTTGAGACGCCGGAAGGCCTTGCAGTGCAGCACCCGGTCGCGGTCCCGCTGAAACACCGGGCGCAGCGGGTCCTGCGGCTCCGGCACGACTCTGCCGCGGCTTGCATCGCTGAAGGTCGCCCAAGGCGCAAAGGTAAGGTGCTCGATCTCCTCGGTTCTCCGGCGCACATCCATACAGATCCTCCTTTTGTTTTTCGGGCTTCTCCCCTCCCCTCTGCGCACAGCCGATCCCAATTGCTGCGCTGCGGCAATTGTAGCACATCGGCCGTGTCGAAGGGGGAAGTTCCGTGTCGGTTTGCAAAAAAGACTTTGTTTTTTAAAATGGTGCGTAGAACGGGTCAGACACCGTTACCTGAGCGCTGCCCCGGGTCAGTTCCCGCAGCTGCTCCAGCAGCGGGGCTTCGGTATGCTCCGGCATCTGCCAGCGCAGGGTGACGCGATCCGTAAACTCCGGCGGTGCCTGCTTTGCCCCGGCGGCGTCAATGAGCAGAGATGCACGCTCGTAAAGGGCGTAGTCCACGGTCACTTGTAATTCCACCACGCTGCGCACAGTGACCACCTCGGCGTTTTCCAGCGCACGGGCAGTGGCGGTAGTGTAAGCGCGCACCAAGCCGCCGGTGCCCAGCAGCACCCCGCCAAAGTAGCGGGTGACCACCACGATCAGGTCTGTCAGGCCGCTGTGCTGCAGCACTTCCAGCGCGGGCGTACCGGCGGTCTTGGCCGGCTCGCCGTCATCGGAATAGCGTTCACGGTTGCCCGCCCGCAGGCGGTAGGCGTAAACATTGTGCCGCGCGGTGCGGTTGGCTGCCCGCACCTGCTCCAGAAAGGCAACGGCGGCTTCCTCACTGTCAGCAAAGGAGAGCTGCGCGATAAAGCGGCTCTTTTTCTCTTCGTATTCGCCGGTGGCCGTGCCCCGGACGGTGCGGTAATCCTCCACGTTAGATCCTCCTGATAATAACTCAAAATAAGTATAACACAAACGGGCGCAAATAAAAAGACTGACGAAGCCTTGCGGCCCCGCCAGTCTTTTTATAAGAAGAAAGCAGTTGATCACTTGGTAAAGATCTGGATCCACTGATGACCCCAGGTGCTGTTGCTGTTGTAGTAGTAGCCAACACTCATCTTACGAGCCTCAGGATTCAGGATGTTAGCACGATGACCTTCGGAGTTCATCCATGCGTTGACGACCTCTTCAGGAGAGACGCTGCCCCATGCGGCATTCTCGCCGGTGGGGGTATCGGTGACTCCGTAGTCCTTCAGGACGGTGAAGCACTTAGAGCCATCGGGACGGACGTGAGAGTTCACAACGGCGATCTCCTCGGCGCGGGTCTGTGCGGCAGCGGTCAGGTCGTCATTGCCCATTTCCAGAGCGGTCAGACCGTACTTTGCACGCTGAGCATTGACCAGATCCAAAACTTCCTGACGGTAATTTTCAGTGTGGGAATTTTCGGGGTAAGAGAAGATCAGCACCCAGTAGTTATTGTAGACACCGCCTTCGTAGTAGCCAACGCTCACGGTAGTCGCATCGGCGTTCAGGATACGCTCGCGGGTAAAATCGGTAGCCATCCACTGATCCATTGCGGCATCGGGAGTGGAGCAGCCAGCCATGTAGTTCTCGCCGATCGAGACATCGCTGATGCCGTTCTCTGCCAGAACGGTGAAATCGCGCTGACCGTTGGGACGAACGTAGGAGTAAGAAACCGCCAGCTCTTCGGCACGCTCCATTGCAGCGGCGTTGTGGCTGCTGTCGCCCAGAGCAACGGGAGCCAGACCGGCCTGTGCGCGCTCGTTATTGACCAGAGTCAGGAAGCTGCGCTGGTAGGCGTCTTCCTCGAAATAAGAGTTTTCTTCTTCCACAGAAGCGGTGGCAGGCATGGCAGCCTGCGCAGCGTTTGCGGTGACGGGCTTGAAGCCTGCAAAACCAAAAACTACAGCCAGCATCATAGCAGCTGCTGCAATATTCTTTACGGTACTCATTGCACGCTTCATAAGATTGCCTCCGGTCTGTTGCCTTATGCAGTGTGATCTTGGATGTTGCAACTCATTTGCAACTCTGTCGTATCACATCCGCAACTCTTGTGTCACAAGAGTATCACAAAACCATACAGACGTCAAGAGGTCCGGAGGCTGTTTTGCAGAAAAAATACAGATTTTTTTAAAAATCTCCGCCCTTTTATCGCAACTCAAGCGTAACAAACAGTCCGAAAACGTTACAGTTGTGTTGCGCTTCTCCACAAAATCAGCCGAGTGCAACAGGTATCGCACACTTTTTGGGACGTTCTGGTGCGTTACGCTTTGCATATTATAGTATTTATATACATTTATTTGCATATCAAAGCTTTGTGTACGCTTTTGTGCCGCTTCGCTGGATTCCCTTCTCCGCTCCTTTCCCATAGAAAGCAAATTGGAGTTGCTGTGCAGTGTCCGGCATAACAGCTCCATCATTAAAAAGCACAAAAAAGAGGCCGCTGCACAAAAATGTGCAACGGCCTCTCACAATTCAGGCTATGCTATTGAACGATGCTCAGTAACAGACGATCACAGAGCAGCCTTTGCTGCCTCGATCTGCTTGATGAGTTCGGGCACGACCTTGAACAGGTCGCCCACGATGCCGTAGTCAGCAACACCGAAGATGGGAGCACCCTCGTTCTTGTTGACAGCGATGATGCACTCAGAATCCTGCATACCGGCAGTGTGCTGGATGGCACCGGAGATGCCCAGAGCCACATAGATCTTGGGGTGCACGGTCTTGCCGGTCTGACCGACCTGATGGTCAGCGGTCATCCAGCCTGCATCGGTGACGGCACGGGAAGCGCCCACGACACCGCCGCCCAGAGCGGCTGCCAGCTGCTCGGCCAGCTCGATGCCCTTGTTGACATCCTTGCTGATACCACGGCCAACGGAGACGATGACGTCTGCGCCGATCAGATCGACCAGCTTCTCAGCGGCCTTCTCCACGCTCAGAACCTCGGTCTTGATGTCCTCAGCGGTCAGGCTGAAGGCGGGCTTGACGATCTGGCAGGCATCAGCCTTAGCCTGATCGAAGGGAGCCTTCTTCATAACGCCGGGACGCACGGTGGACATCTGGGGACGGAAGCGGGGGCAGATGATGGTAGCCATCAGATGGCCGCCGAATGCGGGACGGGTCATCTTCAGGTTGCGGTCTTCCATATCGAACTTCTGCTTGGACAGGTCGATGGTGGAGCTCTCCTTCAGGAAGTCGATGTACTTTGCAGTATCGATATCCAGATGGGTAGCGTCGGCAGTCAGGCCGGTGTGCAGACGGGCTGCGCAGCGGGGGCCGAGGTCGCGGCCAATGTTGGTAGCGCCGATCAGCAGCACCTCAGGCTTGTACTCGTTGACCATATCGCACACGACCTTTGCGTATGCATCGGTGGTGTAATCCTTCAGCAGCGGGCTGTCGCAGACCAGAACCTTATCGGCACCGTAGCCGCCCAGTTCCTTGGCAATGCCCTCAACGTTGTCGCCCAGCAGCAGGCCGGTGACTTCGCAGCCCAGCTCATCGGCCAGCTTACGGGCCTCGCTAACCAGCTCGAAGTCAGTGGACATCAGTGCGCCTTGGCGCTGCTCGCAAAAGACCCATACGCCCTTGTATTCGTTAAAATCAGCCATTGTAATCCTATGCTCCTTTCATCAGATCAGGTGCTTCTTGGCCAGGATGCCAGCCAGCTGGGCAGCAACATCGTCGCCCTGCAGCATGGTGCCTGCGCCCTTCTGCGGAGGAGTGAAGGACTTAAAGACGTTCGTCGGAGAACCCTTCAGGCCAATGGTGTCCACCTCGATCAGCGGATCGTCCTTCAGTGCGTTGTAATCGAACACTTCCATGGGCTTGTCGTAGCAGGTAAAGATGCCGTTCACGCTCATGTAGCGAGGGTCGTTCAGCTCCTTGATGCAGGTCAGCAGGCAGGGAGTCTGCACCTTGACCATCATGTAGCCGTCCTCCAGCATACGCTTCACGGTCAGAGTGTTGCCGTCCTTCTGGATGTCGGCAACGTAGGTGACCTGCGGCAGATGCAGCTTTTCAGCGATCTGGGGGCCGACCTGTGCGGTATCGCCATCGATTGCCTGACGGCCGCAGAACACAACGTCCTCGGGGCCAACGCCGATCTTGTTGACAGCAGCAGCCAGGATCTGGCTGGTTGCAAAGGTATCGGAACCGCCGAACTCACGGCCGGAGACCAGAACAGCCTTATCAGCGCCGCGGGCCAGCAGCTCACGCAACATGCCCTCTGCCGGCGGGGGACCCATGGTAACAACAACGACCTCGCAGCCGGTGGCGTCCTTCAGTTTCAGGGCGGCCTCCAGAGCGTTCAGGTCATCGGGGTTGGTGATGGTTGCCATGGATGCACGATCCAAAGTGCCATCGGGCTTGACGGACACCTTGCCGGAGGTATCAGGAACCTGCTTTACACAAACAATTGCTTTCATTGTAACTCTTGCCTCCCTTACTTCAGCAGCGCGCCGGAAATGACCATCATCTGCACTTCGCTGGTGCCCTCGTAGATCTCAGTGATCTTGGCATCACGCATCATGCGCTCGATGGGGTAGTCACGGGTGTAGCCGTAACCACCGAACAGCTGCAGGCAGCGGCGGGTCACATCGCTTGCAGTACGGGCTGCGATCAGCTTAGCCTGTGCAGCCTCGACGCTGTAACGAACCTTTGCGCCATCCATAGCCTGCTGCTTCTTCAGAGCGGCAGCATAAACCAGATACTTAGCAGCCTCAACACGAGCCTTCATCTCAGCCAGCTCGAACTGGGTGTTCTGGAAAGCAGCGATGGCACGGCCGAACTGCTTGCGCTCCTTGACGTAAGCAACGGTCTCTTCCAGAGCGCCCTCGGCAATGCCCAGAGCCTGAGAGGCGATGCCGATACGGCCGCCGTCCAGCGTAGCCATTGCCAGCTGGAAGCCCTTGCCGCGCACGCCCAGCATACGATCCTTCGGGATGCGGCAATCCTCAAAGATCAGCTCGCAGGTAGAAGAACCACGGATGCCCATCTTGTGCTCGATCTTGCCGATAGAGAAGCCCGGTTCGTCCTTGTCAACGATGAACGCAGAAATGCCCTTGTTGCCCTTGGTCTTGTCGGTCATAGCAAAT
>OGFV01000380.1_pt1 | contig 15931 bp, 14 predicted proteins | sample 1571131 | NCBI WGS metagenome assembly OGFV01 (sample SAMEA2582044, study PRJEB24529) | metagenome | biome: Human gut stool | place: China | collected 2011
AATCACCCTCTCTGATATTCGAGAATGTCTGTATTCCTACAGGATAGAAATTTACCATTTTTGCCATATTCCTACATGCTTTACGTTTTGCGCTGCTAAGTTACGAATATTTTTTTGAATAGGAAAATTTTGGGAGAGATATTTTTCACAATTATCTTTTGCACTATTAAATTAATAATTGCTTGGCAAAAACTTCTACTCCCCCGCCATTTCCGTCACTAATGACAACAGGACGATTGTATAAAGCCTTTTCTACCAACATATCATGCTGAGCTTCAACTAAGCCTGATTCAACTTTGTTGATAAAGCCCTCAATCTCACTTTCACTCATAATCCTTAATTATTTTAAATTTAACAATATCCTTAATCTTTGTTGGAATAAGATCTGGTTGCTAAAGTAGTTTTAAATTCTTTTGGATGCAAATATACTGTAAAATCTTGATAACGCCAAATATTTGAATGAAATTAACATCATTATTGGCTAATAACTGAACTTTCGCAAGTTTTGCCCACACGCCCTGAAAGGGCAGAAGCCCCTAGCCCAGGGCATCGCCCTGGGTATAATGTGTGCAAGCCTGTCGCCCTGTAAGGGCAAAAGCTTTATAATACCAGCCAGCCTAATCCCGGAACACGAATTTCTCATCATATTCCACATTATATAATTTCAAGAACGCTCTATATTCCTCTGCAAACGAATGCTTTGTGTGATGCTCTTTCTGATTGGCAATGTATTGTAATGTTTTATCTACAACTGATTGGCTGATAGAATATGCGGCATAACCACCCTGCCATGCGAAAAAATGATAATAAACAGGATCGAGATTCTTAATCCATCTGCTACTGTTTCGCTTAATCTCCTCCACAATCTGGGAAATCGTGACGTCTTTTGATAAAATGAACAAGACATGAACATGATCTCCTACACCACCTGCCTTTATCTCGGCACATCCCGTAGTTTTAACAAGTTTACCGATATAATTATGAAGTCGCTCCAAATCATTTTCACGGATTTTTGGGCTCGTTGTTTTGATATGGAAAATCAAATGGATGTAAATTTTTGCTAATGATTGTGCCATAATTGTAAAGCTTTTGCCCTTTCAGGGCGTTGGTTTATATTTCATTATACCCAGGGCGTTGCCCTGGGCTAGGAGCTTCTGCCCTTTCAGGGCGTATGGGGCTTACTTGCGAGCTTCTGCCCTTTACCTTTCACTTCGGCTGGTGACCATTGGTTCAGGGCGTATGGGGCTTACATGCGAAACTTGAGTATATTTATCGAAAATATAGACAAGCCAATCCTATCATCAGAGAATAAGCGAACTCTTTCTCTGCGTCATCAGCCCCTCATAATATCTATCAAGCTTGTCATAACTTACAAATTTCACCCTATCCGAGATAGGCTTGAAATAATCATGGCTCAACTTGGCTATAAATTCATCATGGCGCCTGACATCTGCCACGATATACATGCGGGCATTGAAACTCTGGAGGTCGGCAAACTTACAGAGAGAATTCTGAATATCCGTAGAATGCTCTACCTCAAAGAAACTATCGGGCATCATCACCTCGCTGCCCAAAGAATTAGGCTGAAACCACATAACGTCTATCGTGCTACTCCTATTCACGAATTCCTGATAGGAGAATGGCGGAACTTCCGGCAATGTGGAGATTTCGCCCAGCTTCACATTGATACATCTCCTATTCTTATCCTGTGCAGGAACATAGGTTTCAAGTTTCTTCATGTTACCGATATACAGCAGAAGTCCCTGATAATAAGAATGATTGAATTCCTGCACCTGCTCAGAATCCGAATTCGTCACATCTTGTGCCACAATCCCCCTATCCGCCAAGAGACTTCTATATTCCTCCAAAGCCCATAATCCCGGACGAATGCGAAAGATTTCCTTGCGGTCTTGCACAATACGACGTATGGATGCAAATGGAGTCTTGGTATTCCATGTGCAATCCTCAATCTTGAACACCTCCTGATTCAGCTGACCGAATGTAGCACATCCACCCAACCTCTTCAAGGTCTCTATTACAGCTTCGTATTGTTTCATATCTCGCTAAGTTTTATTTCGTTTAAAGCCTGTATAAAAAATCACTCTGCAAATTTACATCAATATTCAGAAAGAACAAAAAAATATATGAAAAACTTTCTGTTTTTATTCATTTTAACCAATTTTTCTATTCTTTCTGCCGAATTGATCTTTTTTGATCATGAAAGTTAAAGTATGATCTAATCATTTATAAATCAAATATTTGCATTACCTTTGCACCCGAAATGATGAATAAAAAGGCGATATATCATAGGGCTGATGACTTCACTCTCCTTCACGGAGACTGCATCCGGCTATCAACCCGGCACGGAGCATGGATCCTCGACCCGTTCTCGGGAAGCGGAACTACCGGCATCGCTGCCTCGCTGACCGGCAGGCGCTATCTGGGCATAGAAAGGGAAAAGGAATATCTGGACCTGAGCATCAGGAGAAGGGTGGAACTGGAGAACGGGAGTATCGTAAAGAGCTACCGCAAGAAGATAAGGGATATCGTGATTGCGGATGGAGAACCGGAAGAGGCTGACATCTTCGGGGTAACGGATGAGAACAGAATTCAGGATTTGCCTTTCTGATTTTTCGCCGACAAAAGCATCGCATTACCTTTGCTTTACTGAACTTCGCATGTGGTTCAAGAACGGGCTGAAGGCCCAAAAGCTCTTAGCCCAGGGCATCGCCCTGGGTATAATGGCAATCAGCAAGGCGCCCTGTAAGGGCAAAAGCTTTATGTTTTGCCTGGAGTTTTAAAGCTTTTGCCCTTACAGGGCGATAGGCTAGCGCCCGTAATAACCCAGGGCGATGCCCTGGGCTAGGAGCTTCTGCCCTTTCAGGGCGTATGGGGCAATACAGGGCGTATGGGGCGAAACAGGGCGTATGGGGCAAAACTTGCGAAAGTTCTGTTCATTGTTCATTATTCATTGTACATTATAAATTATACATTATAAATTAGACGATCGTGGATTACAAAAATATGAAATTCAGGATGTGTAACGGCTGCGACCGTGGTCTGTGCGCTAAGGGCGTAGGAAGACAGGACAGACAGCTCAACACATACGACTGGCTTGCCGATGTACCCGGCAATGCTGAAAGTACTGACCTCGTGGAGGTACAGTTCAAGAATACCCGTAAGGGATATTACCACAATGTGAATAACCTCGACCTGAAGAAGGGCGATATAGTGGCGGTAGAGGCTAACCCGGGTCACGACATCGGTGTGGTTACGCTGACCGGAAGGCTGGTAAAACTCCAGATTAAGAAGGCAAACCTCAAGTCGCAGGATGATATCAAGCGTATCTACCGTATCGCCAAGCAGGTGGATCTTGACAAATGCAAGGAGGCTAAGAGCCGTGAACACGGTACCATGATCCAGAGCCGCCAGATAGCCAAAGATCTCGGACTGAAGATGAAAATAGGTGATGTAGAATATCAGGGAGACGGCAACAAGGCTATCTTCTATTACATCGCTGACGAACGTGTGGACTTCCGCCAGCTCATCAAGGTTCTTGCCGATACCTTCCATGTACGCATTGAGATGAAACAGATCGGTGCACGACAGGAAGCAGGCCGCATCGGTGGAACGGGTCCTTGCGGCAGAGAACTCTGCTGCGCTACCTGGATGAAGAACTTCATCAGCGTCAGCACCAATGCAGCACGCTACCAGGACATCTCTCTGAATCCTCAGAAACTTGCCGGTATGTGCGCCAAACTGAAGTGCTGTCTCAACTACGAGGTAGACAGCTATGTAGAGGCTAGCAGAAAGTTGCCTCCTAAGGATGCCGTACTGCAGACTGCCGACGGTGATTTCCATCAGTTCAAGGTGGATATCCTGGCAGGTCTTATCACCTACTCTTCTGACAAGAACCTTGCTTCCAACCTCGAAACCATCAGCATCGAGCGTGCCAAGGCGATTATCGAAATGAACCGTCAGGGCGAGAAGCCATTGAGCCTGCTGGAAGACGGTAAGGCAAAACCTGCAGCCAAGCCAACCGACCTGCTTGCCGAAGCTGATTTGAGCCGCTTTGACAAGGCTAAGAAAAAGAAGAAGAAGAACAATAAGAATAAGGGACCTCGTCAGCAGGAGGGAGACAACAAGCCTCAGAAGAACGAGAACCGCGCGCAGAATGGCGACAACAAACCTCAGAAGAATGAAGGCAAGCCAAACAACCAGCGCCGCGACAACCGTAATCAGGGCAATCATCCTAAGGGTGACAACCGCCAGCCAAGAAACGACAGACGACCTAACAAGGGCAACAAGCCGCAGAATGGCAACAAGCCACAGGGTGGAAACAAGCCACAAGGCAATAATGCCCCTCAGAATGGCAACAAGCCACAGGGCAATAATGCCCCACAAGGTGGTAACAAGCCACAAGGCAATAACGCCCCACAAAAATAAAGAATAGGAGCTAGAAAAAGATGAAAAAGACTGTTTATTTCATCGTTTTGACAGCGATCGTTCACATTCTCTCTGCCTGCAGCGGTTCGACCGTATACGATGAGTATGCCCATACACCGATTGCAGGATGGGAGAAGAACGACACCCTATCATTCGAAGTATCACCTCTACTCGAAGCCGGGCATTACAGGCAAAGCCTGGGACTTCGCATTACAGGTGCCTATCCGTTCATGGGACTTACGCTCATCGTAGAACAGACGGTTTATCACCGAAACAGAAAGATACCTGGCGAATGCAAGACAGATACGGTCAACTGCCAGCTGATTGACAACAACGGCGCGAGTAAAGGACAGGGTATCAGCTACTATCAGTATAACTTCCCTATCAACATCTATCAGATGCATCAGGGCGATTCCATACACGTAGCCATCAGACATGATATGAAAAGAGAAATCCTCCCTGGTGTGAGTGACATCGGTATCAAGATTTCCAAGATACAATAAAAAAAAGAGTGAACAGATTCATCAACAATCTGTTCACTCTTTTTTTTAACTTCTCACTAAGTTCCTTCCCGCATCAATTCTCAAGAAGATGAAAAGAAGGATGGTGAATCCCCATAACGAACTGCCACCATAACTGAAGAACGGCAGCGGAATACCGATAACCGGTGTTAAACCCAGCACCATTCCCACATTAATAAACAGGTGGAAGAGGAATACCGACAGGACACAATAGCCGTAGATACGTCCGAATTTATAAGGTTGCCGCTCAGCCAGATGCATCAACCGCAATATCAAAGCCAGGAAAAGCAGCAGCACGCCTGCTGAACCGAGGAAACCTTCCTCCTCGCCTACCGTACAGAAGATAAAGTCTGTATCCTGCTCAGGCACGAACTTCAGTTTGGTCTGCGTTCCATTGAGGAAACCTTTTCCCTGAAGTCCGCCGGAACCAATGGCAATCTCACTCTGATGCACGTTATATCCCGCACCTGCCAAATCTTCATCCAGTCCCAGCAGTACGTTGATACGCACTCTCTGATGAGGTTCCATCACATGATTCAACACATAATCGGCAGAATAGAAGAAAGCGATACTTCCCAACGAAAAGATGGAGATGAGGAAGTAATTCCGGAACCGGGTTCTCAGTCCCTGATAAACCAGGAATCCGATGAGCATAGCACACAGGAAGAGCTGGATCCACACAATGTCGAACGGAATGACATAGGTAGAAAAGAGCACGAAGAGCAGCGTAATGCCTACCGAATAGGAAAGGATCATCAGTGCCTGTTTCCTGTCGCCCGTATAGGAGTTCACCATGCCAGCCGTAAAAATCTGCACCAGCAGAAGCACAACAAACTTACCCACAGAAGTATAGGTATCCCACATCATCACGTTCTCATACTTCACACCCACTACGAAGTAAGCCACCATCGACACGCCGGTAAAGAGAATGGCACCCGGCATTCCTTCGCGGTAAAGCATGAGGAAGAATGAAAGATAAACCAGGGCAGAACCCGTTTCGCGCTGACCTACGATACAGAGCATCGGCAGAACGATAATGCCTACGGCTGCCATGAAATGCTTCAGGTTCTGCATACTGAAACCATAGCTTGACATAAACTTGGCTACCGCCAGAGCCGTAGCAAACTTACCAAACTCAGCCGGTTGCAGTCGGAGTGGTCCCAACACCAGCCAGGAGTGGGAACCCTTGATGCTATGCGGATTGAATATCGTAGCAAAGAGCAAGAGTATCAGGACGCCATAGATGACATACGAGAAGGTATCGTAAAACCGGTCATCAAGCAGCAGGATTACCAATCCCAGTGCTATGGATGTGCCAATCCATATAATCTGCATACCCGAGCGGGCACCCAGACTGAATATCTCGTTGTCACCATAGTTATAGCTGGCTCCACAGACGCTCACCCATCCGAAGATGAGGAGTGCCAGATAAATACCTATCGTCCACCAGTCAAGTGAAGCAAGCACACTAGGTTGTTTATTATCGATCATAATCTATAAACTATCAACTATAAACTATTAACTGAAAACTATCTACTGCTTAATCCGTAGGCGATTCTACGGGCCTGCATCTCTGCAGCCCTGCGCTCAGAATCAGGAGATAACTTACCCTTGAGATACTGTTCCATCATCAGACCACCGATAGGCACACCATAGTCAGCACCCCAACCACCATTCTCTACATACACGGCAATGGCAATCTTCGGGTTGTTCATCGGAGCAAAGCCCATGAATACAGAGTGGTCATGGCCACGGTTCTGTGCCGTACCCGTCTTGCCGCAAGCTTCGAAATCGTAGCGGCCGAGCAACTTACAGGTTCCCTTCAGTGCCGAACTTCTCATACCGGCTACCACATAGTTGTAAGCCCGTCGGGAAGCCTTGGTATAATGGCGTCGGGTATAGAGCGTATCAAGCGGTTCGCCTTTCACCTTTCTCACTACATGAGGCACATAATAGTATCCCCTGTTGGCAATGGTAGCACCCAGGTTGGCTATCTGCAACGGCGTAAGGTTAACCTCACCCTGACCGATAGAAATACTGATTACCGTCAGTCCGTTCCATGAACCATTGTAAGCCTTATCATAGAACTGTGCATTCGGAATGAGACCGCGTTTCTCGCCAGGCAAGTCGATGCCCAACTTATATCCGAATCCCATGCTCACCATATAATTTTTCCATACGGTCATCGCATTCTGTACGCTGCCATACTTCTTGCGGTTACCTATCATATAGTAAAGACCCCAACAGAAGTAACCGTTACAAGAGGTACTGATGGCATCAACCAGCGCAATAGGCGACGGGTGACCATGACAGCCTACATGCAGACCCTTATAAGAGAAACCATGATTACATGGGAATGCTGTTCCCGGTGTGATGATACCTTCAGTAAGATAGGTCAGCGCCTGGCTGGTCTTAAAGGTAGAACCCGGAGGATACTGCCCCTGAATACTACGGTTCAGGAGCGGTTTCCAAGGATTATGCGAGAGCCACTTGTGCATCTTACCGCGGTTTCTACCCACCAGACGTCTTGGATCGTAAGAAGGAGAAGAAACCATAGCCAGCACATCGCCCGTTCTAGGATCGATGGCAACGATACTGCCGATTTTACCCTGGAGCAGACGTTCGCCCAAGGCTTGCAACTTGACATCCAATCCCAGCGTCAAGTCCTTTCCAGCCACAGGTTTCTGGTCGAGTTTACCATTCTGATAGCTACCCTGTATTCTTCCGTGGGCATCTCTCAGCATGATCTTCACACCCTTCTCACCACGCAGCTGCTTCTCATAAAACTTCTCGATACCCAGTTTTCCGATATAGTCACCAGCCTGATAGTAGTCATCATCTTCAATATCGCTTTGCGAAACCTCACCCACATCACCCAGCACATGGGCAGCATAAGGATAGGTATATTCTCTGACGGTACGTTTCTGAACATAGAAACCGGGGAATCGGAACATCTTCTCCTGGAACACACTGAAATCCCGGTCGCTCAGCTGTCCCATAAAAAGCTGCTGGGTATAGCGCGAATAGCCCGGGTTTTTAGAGCGGTCCTTGATATCGTTCATTCGCTTGATAAAAAAATCTTTCGTAATACCCAGCGAATTACAGAAATCCATCGTATCAAGCCTGCCGCTCTCCTCGTTCATGACCACCATCAGAGCGTAAGACGGCTGATTATACACCAGCAGCTTACCATTACGGTCGTAAATGGCACCACGGGCGGGAAACTCAATATGCTTCAAGAAGGCATTACTGTCGGCATTCTTCTTGTAGTCGTCGCTCATAATCTGAAGCGTAAACAAACGAATCATGTAAATGACCACAATAGCTATGGCCACTCCACCGATAACGAATCTACGTTTTTCAAGATTGTAATCCAACATACCTTATTATATATAGCAAACTAAAAATCGTGTTCTATTCTCTCTCAGCACTTATCCGGAATCTTACTTTCTGAAACTTTCTGTCGCCATCACCAATATATAAGTGATAACCGTACTTCCGCCTATACATTCCAACCAGTGAACCCAATTAAAGAAATTGAATGTTTCGAGTGTAAAGAACAATAGATTATAAACGAGAATGATGAAGAATACGTACCAGCAATATGCACCTACGCCGATAGAACGCATGGACGGTTCCAGATCGTCGGCGCTGTCACGCGGTACGAAAAGTTCAAACAAATAAGGTTGTAGCAGTCCTACGGCAGTCATCGAAGCTGCTGCAACACCTGGCGTATTGGCAAATACGTCCACACAAAGCCCCATCATAAAGCACCACAATAACACCGCCCATTTAGGATGGTTGCGGCGGAAATGCAGTACCATAATGATATACAGCAAGGGGGTGGCACAATTGAATAGATGAATATGATTAAACACCAATCCCTGTACCAGCACGAGCACCACAAAGGTAGCTAGTCTTTTCACTAAATCTATACTCATTGCTTTTTATATCCTCTTACTATACGTCATTATTGATTATTGTCTCCATTTGTTTCGATGCTATCCTGTGCTGCACGCATAATCTCCAACCGCTCTTTCATGGCGGCATCATCAATTACACATACATCACGCAGACGGGCAAAATCGGTAGAGAGGCGAAGTTGTACGCGATACGACAGTCCATCGGCGGAGTTGAACACGTGCAATATCCTGCCTACTCTCACTCCAGGAGGGAAGACAGCAGAATAGCCACTCGTTACCACATAGTCACCCAATTTAAAGTGAGCATGACGTGGCACCTCTTCCAGATAGGCAAGGTCAGACACACCACCCTTCCAGCGCAGATAGCCAAAATAGCCTCTATTCTGAATCATACAACTGATGTTCGACTTCGTGTTCAATACCGGAATCACGATAGCATAATGTTCTGCCACCAGATACACGATACCCACAACACCCGTACCGCTGATTACACCCATATCCTTGTGGATGCCATCTGCGCTACCCTTGTCAATTGTCATCAGGTTGCCGGGTTTATCGACACTATTCGCCACCACCTTAGCCGGAATCAGACGATAGTTTCTCAGCAATGCAAACTGGTCACGATGGTAGATGCTGCTATCCTTGGTCACGCTCACGAGACTGTCGGAAAGTTTCTGCACCTCCTGTTCGAGATACGCATTGCGCTGTGTCAGTTCCTGGTTCACCTTGGTAAGTGAGAAGAATGTTTCTACATTCGCATCCCATTCATACAACTTACCCGTTACGGCATTAGCCGAGGAGAACCAGGCACTGCCCTGATAGCTGTTATACTGAAACAACAGCACCATACTCACCACCTCAAGAATCAGGAAGACAAACCAATGGTTGTATTTCGCTAAAAACTCTAAAAGGTTGCGCATACTTTATTCTTACTATTAGAATAAGTTCTGATTATCTCATCAAGAATGAGAAACGGTCTACATTCTTCAACGCAATACCAGCACCCTTGGCAACACTGTGCAATGGATCTTCTGCGATGTGGAATGGGATATTGATCTTATCCTGCAAACGCTTGTCGAGACCGCGGAGCAAAGCACCGCCACCAGAGAGCCAGATACCATTCTTCACGATATCGGCATAGAGCTCAGGAGGTGTATTCTCTAATGCTGAGAGCACAGCGTTCTCAATCTTTGCCACGGTCTTATCCAGACAGTGAGCAATCTCCTGGTAGCATACAGGCACCTCCATAGGCAACGCTGTAATACGGTTAGGACCATGTACGATGAAATCTTCTGGAGCCTCATCACCCAGATCGGTCAGAGCTGAACCCACATGAATCTTGATACGCTCTGCCATACGCTCAGAAACCTTCACGTTGTGCTGACGGCTCATATATTCCTGGATATCGGCAGTAAGGTCGTCACCGGCTGTACGGATTGAGTTGTTCGATACGATACCACCCAATGAGATGACAGCGATTTCGGTAGAACCACCACCTATATCAACAATCATATTACCCTCTGGAGCCTCAACATCGATACCGATACCGATAGCGGCTGCCATTGGCTCAAAAATCAAATATACATCACGTCCGTCGGCATGCTCGGCAGAGTCGCGCACTGCACGAAGCTCAACCTCGGTAGAACCAGAAGGTACACCGATAACCATACGGAGTGAAGGAGAGAAGAGACGGCTACCAGTATGAACCATCTTAATCAATCCACGCATCATCTGCTCACAAGCAGTAAAGTCGGCAATCACGCCATCACGCAATGGTCTGATAGTACGGATATTATCATGAGTCTTCTCGTACATCATCTTAGCCTTCTCGCCCACAGCAATCATCTTGTCGGTGCGGCGGTCAAGGGCTACAACAGAAGGTTCATCCACTACAATCTTATCATCACTGATAATGATGGTATTGGCTGTACCCAAGTCCATTGCGATTTCCTGAATAAATGAAAAAAATCCCATTTCGTTTCTAAATTATTTTAAGCTTAAAATTTTCTTTTTATTTAAGGAGTTAAGGAGTTAAAGGAGCATAGAAGCCACGGCAACAGTCTGTCATATACCGGGGATAGAATCCCCGCAGACACTTGTCCTGACTTCTTCCACTTCTTAACTCCTTAACTACTTTATTTTTCCGAGAGTTTACTTAGCAAACCATGCATGGATTGCAGTATCGTAGTGAGAGCTTACACCGAATGCACGCTCTGCAAACATCTTGCGGTCTTCGATATCAGTCTCAGCACCCTTCTTCTTCAGGATATCGAGCAATACGCCGTATTCTGCCTTGCTAGGAACGATCACCACGTCCTTGAAGTTTTTGGCACCTGCACGAATCAAAGAGATACCGCCAATATCGATTTTCTCGATGATATCAGCATCGCTAGCACCGCTAGCTACAGTCTGCTCAAAAGGATACAAGTCTACGATGACGAGATCGATAGAAGGGATTTCGTATTCCTTCATCTGTTCCTGGTCACCCTCGTTGTCACGGCGAGCCAAGATACCTCCAAAGATTTTAGGATGAAGAGTCTTTACGCGACCACCCAAGATAGATGGATAGGTAGTGACATCCTCAACTTTCTCGCATTCATAACCCAAAGATTCGATAAACTTCTGGGTACCACCAGTACTCAGGAACTTTACACCCTCTTCATTCAACTTGGCGAGCAATTCGTCCAAGCCATCCTTGTGGAAGACAGACACCAACGCTGTCTTGATTTTCTTTGTTTCAGCCATTGAACTTATAAATTATAATTTATGATGGTGCAAAGGTACGAAGATTATTTTGATTACACAACATTTCCCCCCATAAAATAGCATTATTTAAAGGATATTTAAAAGATAATTGAGAGAAATCAAGAAATAAGCAATCTGAGCGAATTCTAATCCTATCATTTCTTCGCGTACTGAACTTTCGCCAGTAAGCCCCACACGCCCTGAAAGGAGCCTGGGTCTTCAGAGCGTGCTGCTGCAAGGAACCTGGGCCTTCAGCCCGTACTCAAACCGCCTTCTTCTGTCATTCTGTCCGGAAATATCTCTTATTTCTATCTTTTATCTACCCAAAACAAGACAAATTGTCAGCAAACCGCTGATTTTCAACGAATAGGCATAAGTTTCGCTAAAGGATGGGAGGAACACACCGGGAGGTTTCCAAAGAGAAGTTTCCGGCGCTCATCCAAATAACACAAATAAGAATATATAATATAAGAAAGGAGATATTAATATGACATTCGACAAATTTACAATCAAGGCGCAGGAGGCGGTACAGGAAGCCGTAAACATTGCGCAGCGAAATGGTCAGCAAACCATCGAACCGGTGCATCTGCTTAGCGGTATCCTTGAAAAGGCTACCGATGTGACCAACTACATCTTCCAGAAGTTGGGCATGAACGGACAGCAAATCGCCATGCTCTTGCGTCAGGAGATGCAACATCTGCCTCGTGTGCAGGGCGGCGGTCAGCCGTACCTCAGCAACGAGACTAACCAGATACTGATGAATGCCGAGGATACCGCCAAGAAAATGGGCGACGAGTTCGTTAGCGTAGAGCCTATCCTGTTGGCTATCGTACAGGGCAACTCTACTGCTGCACGTATTCTGAAGGATGCTGGTGCAAATGCTAAAGATATGCTCGCTGCCATCCAGGCATTGAGACAGGGACAGAACGTAAAATCACAAAGCGCTGATGACAACTATCAGAGTTTGGAGAAATATGCGAAAAACCTTGTAGAACAGGCAAGAAGTGGCAAGCTGGACCCAGTTATCGGACGTGATGAGGAAATAAGAAGAGTGCTCCAGATTCTGTCACGAAGAACCAAGAACAACCCTATTCTGATAGGTGAGCCTGGTACAGGTAAGACTGCCATCGTAGAAGGTCTTGCCGAGCGTATCGTACGTGGCGATGTACCGGAGAATCTGAAGAACAAGCAACTCTATTCTCTCGATATGGGTGCGCTGGTAGCCGGTGCCAAATATAAGGGTGAGTTCGAGGAGCGTCTGAAGAGCGTCATTAAAGAGGTAACCAACGCCAACGGCCAGATTATCCTCTTCATCGATGAGATTCACACGCTGGTAGGTGCTGGCGGTGGCGAAGGTGCCATGGATGCAGCCAACATTCTGAAGCCAGCCCTGGCTCGTGGTGAGCTGAGAGCCATCGGTGCTACTACCCTCAACGAGTATCAGAAGTACTTCGAGAAGGATAAGGCGCTGGAACGCCGTTTCCAGACCGTCATGGTCAATGAGCCTGACGAGGTAGACGCCATCAGTATCCTCCGTGGTATCAAGGAGCGCTACGAGAACCATCATAAGGTACGTATTCAGGATGATGCCTGCATCGCAGCCGTCAAGTTATCAGAGAGATACATCTCTGACAGATTCCTCCCTGACAAGGCTATCGACCTGATGGATGAGGCAGCAGCCAAACTGAGAATGGAGCGTGACTCTGTACCAGAAGAACTGGATGAGATTACCCGCCACTTGAAGCAGTTGGAGATTGAGCGTGAGGCCATCAAGCGCGAGAATGACCAGCCTAAGATTCAGCAGTTGGATAAGGAAATTGCAGAATTGAAAGATCAGGAGCATGACTTCCGTGCTAAATGGGAAGGCGAAAAAGCGCTCGTCAACAAGATTCAGCAGGATAAGCAGGAGATAGAAAACCTGAAGTTTGAGGCTGAACGCATGGAGCGCGAAGGCAATTACGAACGCGTAGCTGAAATACGCTATTCTAAACTGAAGGCGCTCGAGGATGACATCAAGAAGATTCAGGAGCAGCTGAAGAGTACACAGGGTGGCGCAGCGATGGTCAGAGAGGAAGTTACAGCTGACGATATCGCTGAGGTTGTAAGCCGCTGGACCGGAATACCAGTAAGCCGTATGATGCAGAGCGAGCGTGAGAAACTGCTCCATCTGGAGGAAGAACTCCACAAGAGAGTCATCGGACAGGACGAGGCTATCACCGCTGTAAGTGATGCCGTTCGCCGCAGCCGTGCCGGTTTGCAGGATCCTAAGCGTCCTATCGCCAGCTTCATCTTCCTCGGCACTACCGGTGTAGGTAAGACGGAACTTGCCAAGGCTTTAGCAGAATATCTCTTCAACGACGAGTCGATGATGACGAGAATTGATATGAGTGAGTATCAGGAAAAGTTCAGTGTCACCCGTTTGATTGGAGCGCCTCCGGGGTATGTTGGATACGATGAGGGTGGTCAGTTGACCGAGGCTGTACGCCGCAAACCATACAGCGTGGTTCTCTTCGATGAGATAGAGAAGGCTCACCCAGATGTCTTCAACACCCTGTTGCAGGTATTGGACGATGGCCGTCTGACTGACAACAAGGGTCGTGTAGTCAACTTCAAGAACACCATCATCATCATGACTTCCAACGCAAGCCGTGAGATGTTGCGCAAGACCTTCCGTCCTGAGTTCCTGAACCGTATTGATGATATCATTACCTTCAAGCCGTTGACCCAGGAGCAGATTGCCGAGGTTGTAGAACTTCAGATGAAGCGAGTAAAGAAGATGTTGGAGCCTCAGGGCTTTGAACTTCGCTGGACTCCTGCAGCTATCCAGTATCTGGCAAAGGTAGGATACGACCCAGAGTTTGGTGCCCGTCCTGTAAAGCGCGCTATCCAGGATTATGTCTTGAACGACTTGAGTAAGAAAATTCTTGCAGAAGAGGTTAGCAGAGAGAAGCCAATTACCATCGATCATACAGATGCAGATGGATTGGTCTTCAAAAACCAATAATTCCAGCAGATAACCAATCCGCGGAAAAAACGGATTGAAACATAAAATAAAGAGGGTGACAGATTCAGATATCTGCCACCCTTTTTTATTTATTATACACTGTTTTCCATCAACACGCTCCACCTTGACCGCCAATCTGCCATCAGGTGATGTTACTTCATAATTGTTGGCTTGCGCACAAACCACGCCGAGCAACAAAATACCAGCAATACAAAATTTTTGCTTCATTTTCATGTTATTGTTAGGTTGAAATTATTATCTGTCTATGACGCAACAGCAGTATAGCCGACGTTCCTGCTTCTGTTACTGTAGCGTACAACAAAAATCGTTTCTGAATGAGAAGAAAACAAAAAGCCCCGACATCACGTCGAGGCCTTTGAAGTTTTTGAATGTTTCAGCAGTTTGTGTTTTTTATGTAGTTATGATTTGTTCGTTTTTGAAAATCAATTCTTTTTCTGGGTGCAAAATTAAGACAAATATTGATATAAATCAAATAAATCTCGATTTTTTATGCAAAAAATCACGTAAACGTTTACAATTTTTGCGCACCAAAAAGACCATTTGTGCGCTGTTGTGGCTAAAATACAGCTGTGCATTTTGTGTCTTTTGAATATTTTCTGCCACATTAATAAAAAAGTTAAAATATTGATGCTATATTTTGTTTTCTCTGTATTTTACACTATCTTTGCACTATCTTTTCACATTATTATATAGATAAAGAAAATAGATGAAAGAATTTGTAATATCAGAAGTCAAGGCGGAAACCGCTGTACTTGTGGGTCTGATTACCAAGACACAGGACGAAGCCAAGACAAAAGAATATCTCGACGAGTTGGAATTTCTTGCCGATACTGCGGGGGCTGTCACCGTAAAGCGATTCACGCAGAAGGTGGTTTCTCCTAACCAGACCACCTATGTGGGTAAGGGTAAACTCGAAGAAATCAAAGAATATATCAAAAACGAAGAAGAGGAAGATAGAGAAGTAGGTATGGTCATCTTTGATGATGAGCTTTCTGCCAAACAGATCCGTAACATCGAACAGGAACTGCAGGTGAAGATTCTGGACCGCACCTCACTCATCCTCGATATCTTCGCCATGCGTGCGCAAACCGCTGCGGCTAAAACCCAGGTAGAGTTGGCGCAATACCGCTATATGCTCCCTCGTCTGCAAAGACTCTGGACTCACCTGGAACGACAGGGTGGTGGTTCAGGATCGGGTGGCGGTAAGGGATCTGTTGGTCTGCGTGGACCGGGTGAGACCCAGCTCGAGATGGACCGCCGTATCATCCTCG
>OGFV01000386.1_pt1 | contig 15791 bp, 20 predicted proteins | sample 1571131 | NCBI WGS metagenome assembly OGFV01 (sample SAMEA2582044, study PRJEB24529) | metagenome | biome: Human gut stool | place: China | collected 2011
CCGTTTTTTGACCATATCTTTTTGTTAAGTCCGTTGTTGTTAGCTTCATCTGCTCACTCTCCTCTTAATTGCTTAATCGTAGCTTAGCAAATATCTGTGAACAATGGTTGTTAATGTCGACAAGTGGCTAAATTCAGCTGATAAGATGATGAATTTTGCAACTGAAATAATGCAAAAAAGCTTTCCTCAATGTAGTGACTGCCCAAAATTAGATTTCGGTCTAATTTTTAGCAACACTTCATAAAAGAAAACTTCTTGTTTAATTCCTCTCGTATTATATGTTTATAAGTAGTTATGTCCGTATAATTGGTGTAAATTCTAAATAGGACTTTGTGAAATCTGAAAGGAACTTCATTATGCCAAAGGTTGAATTAAATTTAGAAGATGACGAATTAAAGGAACTATTACTAGGTGATCGGGATAAGGCCATGCAATCAATTATGGCCAAGATTCTTGATGAAATTCTTAAGTCCGAAGCGACTGAGCAGATTAAAGCTAGGGCTTATGAACGTTCGGATGAACGTACCAATTCACGGAATGGTTATCGAGTTTGTCAGCTTACCACACGAGTAGGGACACTTTAACTACACGTTCCTAAACTCCATCATGGTAATTTTTCAACGCAACTGTTCAAACGCTATCAGCGTAGTGAACAGGCTTTTGATTTAGCATTAATGGAAATGGTAATCCAAGGTGTTTCAACTCGTAAAGTAGCTGAGATTACTAAGAAGTTATGTGGGACAACCTTTTCTAAAAGTACGGTCTCGGCTTTATGCAGTAATTTGGACGACCAAGTGCTGGACTTTAACCGATGTCCCCTTACGCAAGGGTATGCTTTTGCGTATGCCGACGCAACTTTATTTAAGGTTCACCATGGTCATGTTGTGACGAGTAATAGCTTACTCGTTGCGATTGGAATCGACCCTAGCGGTCGTCGAGAAGTGCTCGGTTTTGATAGCAGGTTAATCAAGAAATCCGGCGTCGTGACCGTGTGATCCGGATATTCCCGAATGATCTAAGTGTCTTGCGACTAATGGGGGCACTACTGATTGAACAGAATGAAAAATGGGCTGCTGGTCCACGATACTTAAACATGACCGTTTACCACGGAATTGAAAAAGATGCCGACTCAGAAGAAGCCGGTAAGCTTAAGCTTGTGAAATGATAAATTCGCGGAATTTAATTTACACCAACATTTTGGACTTGACCCTTTTATAGTAAGATATTTATAGCTCATACCGGATACCTCGAATTGTTTGATTTGGTCGTTAAACATATTCTACCCGGTATGGGTTTATTTTTTTACTTTGTGTTGCACTTCAATTCTAAATTCACCCCATAGAAAAAGCGCCTCACAATGGTTAGAACTTTTGTCTAACTATTATGAGACACTAGTAGTAGAAGCAACGTACATAATATAGTACAATATAATGTATAAAAAGAGAAAGGAGTCCTTATTATGCCAATTGCTACTACTCAAAGTGATTTCCGTAATCATATTAAAGACTACTTAGATAAAGTCAATGATGAAAACCAAACAGTACTAATTGCACGTTCTAATCAACGAGCAGCAGCTGTTATCTCACAAGAACAACTCAATACCCTTCTTGAGGCTGTTAATGCTAAAGAAGATTCACTAGATTATGCTATTGCTAGAGATAAGTTAATCGAAATGCATATCTTACCTGATGATCCTATCGTTGAACCAACTGACGATTATTGGAATAGTTTTAAGCCAAAGGATAACAGTAACCAATGAGATATCAATATAAACCACGAAAATCGTTTGAACGAAACTTAGCTTATCTTGCACAGCTTGATGTAACAATTATTGATGAAGTAAAAGACGCTATTTTTATTCTCCTCGATGGCGACATACTTCCCGATGATTTTCATGATCACGAATTAGAAGGAAACTATATTAGCTATCGGAAATTTCATCTTCGTGATACTCCCAAAGGGCAGCAACCAACTGAAATAAATGACATTGTAGTTATCTATAAAGTCAACAATCAAGATTTAGTACTCGTTGCTGTTAATATTGGTTCTCATAAAAAATTATTCCATGGTCGTTATCATAAGAAGCGTTAAAAGCCGTTGACTAGGGACTAGTCTTGGTAAAATAGCAAAGTTCTATAAGTAATTCTTTATCAAGCCGGCTAAAATTGTTACGTTAGTTATTTAATAAATTGTTTATTTATTTGTCTGCTAACGATATAATTAAACTAGACAAAGGAGGTATCAAGATGAAAATTATTACTTTTACTGCCATCAAGGGTGGTGTCGGTAAAACAACCTTGACTTTAAATTATGGTGATTGGTTAGCCAAACATGGCAAGAAGGTTCTATTAATCGATTTAGATCATCAGTGTAATTTAACAACCGTTTTTGAAAAGACACGACGAAACAATACTATCGCTGAAGCATTTAAAGAAGACGATAATGCTCAAAAAGTAAAAATTGACAGTGTCGGACCAAATCTAGATTTAATCGCCGGTTTTATAGACCTAGATGTTTTGGGAAGTTATCTAGAAAATAACAGTAACAAAGAAATGATGTTATTCATGTGGTTTAAAAACAACTCCGATTCATTAAACTTAACCGACTATGACTATATCTTAATTGATACACACCCAGATTTTAGTACCATCACTAAAAATGCTATTGCTATCAGTAATTACCTTCTTAGTCCCATCACACCCAGTGAGCATGGCTACAATGCTAAGTTTGACCTAGAAACACGACTCGAAAAATTCAGAAAATCACTTTTTGATTATCGAACTGGCGAAACTTACGTAGACGCAAAACTTTTCTTTATCGTTAATATGATTAGACATAATACAAGTATGTCTCGCGATTTGCTAAAACATATAGAAGGTGATGAAACAGTCGCAACTATAATTCCAGAAAGAGAGCTCTTTAATAAAGCTACTGCAAGGCACACTTCGATATTTGAATTAGCCAATCATGATAAAGCCGTTTTAAAGCAAAATCAAAAGTTCATAAAAAAAGCTGATCATCTTTTTCAAGAATTAGCAAGTAAAACCAAGTAAGGAGAGTTAGCTTATGAGTTTAGATTCATTCAACCATAAAAGACGAAGAAATGAGAGAAAGTTACGAAACTACATTGAAAGATAACAAGAACAATGCAGTAGCATTTTTAAAAAATATCAGTCGAAAAGAAGTAGAGCGTAAGCGATCAGTAACCTTCTCAATTACTGAAAGTCAATTAAAAAAAATGGACACAGCTGCCCGAAAAAACGGATTTAAAAATCGGTCAGAATTCTTAGCTTCAATCATAGATGCAATTTAATAATTAAATAAATAATTAATCAAACAGTTTATTTAATTATCTCGCAATTAGATAAAAGCTTGTAAAGTATACTGGACCAAATAAAGTTGCCGGTTAGGAAGTACTATGCTAAACTAAAACTAATTTAACAACCGAATAAAGAGATCAAGCTAAACCAAAAAGGTCCCCAATTCACGAGAAATCAGGGACCTTTGGTTTAGCAAGTAGCTAGTAGGCAGCTACTTAGATTCAGCCGATTTTCACCGCCAAGTTAAAATCGGCTGAACATTGCTCTTAATTTGTAGGTTAATTATACCGCAAACCAGTCCGAAAGGGCAAGTTAAGGATAGTTAAAAACAAATTAAAGTCAATGGACTAAGTAGCTAACTGGAGCTATTCAGTCCATTTTTTGTTGTTAGAAATAAAAAAAGTTGCCGACTGGGCAACTCACAAACAGATACATGTAGACACATGCTGGTAAATTTACAAAGCCGATCACGTCCAATGTTCGCTTTGTAATTCAGTTAAAGCATATCAGATTTGTATTATAATGCAAATCAAATGTTTTAGCAACTCTCTTTTGAGACAGCGTGTGTCAGTCAAGAAAGGGAGCTTTTATTATGACAAAATCAACAAATTTTAATTACTATGAAGCAGATAACGTATATGGAGCCTTATTTTTCCAGTTTCCTAAGGTATTAATGTATGGCGAGCAATACAAGCATTTAAGCAGTGACGCTAAATTGGCTTATATGGTACTGAAAGACCGGCTAGAGTACTCTTTGCGCAACAACTGGGTTGATGAAGAAGGACACGACTATTTTACTTTTACCAATCAAGAACTCGAAAATTTATTTAATTGCCATAATCAAAAAGTAGTCAAAATAAAAAAAGAACTCGAAACCGCTCATTTGCTGATGCAAAAACAACTGGGCTTTAACCCAAAAACAAAAAAGAATGAACCGAATCGCTTATATCTGTCCAAGCTCGATGTGAAAGCAACCGATGTCTATTTACGCGGTGAAGATAGCCCAAAAGTGTCTCAAACCCTTGATACAAGCGGAAATGTGAAAATCACACTTCCGCAGGAGACTGCTCAAACCCTTGATACAAGCGGAAATGTGAAAATCACACTTCCGCATAAGTCCGTTGATGAGACCGCTCAAACCCTTGATACAAGCGGAAATGTGAAAATCACACACAATCTATATAAAGACTATAAAAATAATATAGATACTAATAGATACGATATAGATACTCAAAAGTTGGACTTTTCCACAACTAATTTTTCACCAGCTGAAATCGAAGTCCAAAATCGAGATCTAGTAAAACATGCTGATGAATTCTTAACTGACGAAGACAATGGCTTACCAGTCTTCTTGGAACCAGAAGCAGTGCAACTACTTAGCTTTTGGTGCCGTACCCCGCAACAAATGCGGCGCTTTATTGGTATTATCTTAAACGCCAAATATGCTGTTGAAAAAGAACATAAAGATTTAGGCGTATGGATTCTATTAGATGACCCTGATTTAAAAAAAATGATGACCAAGACATTAAGACGCTATTTTAATGCCCTAAGAAGCGACGAGAAACATATCAAGAATGTTGAGAACTACCTGTACGGCACCATGCAAAACCTATTTGGTGTTTGGTGGAACCAACAAGCAGCTAGAGAATATGCAGCCAAATACCCCGAAGAACAGAATCTTGGTAGCGAGCGCGCTTGGAATTAAAAAGCCGTGTAAGCTCATTTGAGCCGTTTTAAGTGCTACATGCATAATTATTAAAATCGCTTTAAAATCGCTTAGAAGCAAAAAAATAGGCACCTTGAGTGGCTGAATTGGTGACGACTGAACTAAGGGAATGTGAAAGGAGCTTTTTAACTGACAAAATCCAGCAAAGAGGTCGAAACAATTGAGCAATTGTTGGCTGACCCATGGGCAGTCGATATTCAAGCCCTTTGGGAGCAAGCAGCCCAAAATCGAGATCCTGATAAATGCAAGCTGTTTGATGCGTTACACACTTACCTCTTAGATAAACGCCAAGAACAAATCATCAATGAAAAGCACTTTGTGATTTAACATAGACAGTTCAAATAATCAGTGACTGAAATAAAAAGGAGGCACAAAATATGGCTAAGACACGAACATATATGGACAAGTATAGATTCACAACTGCGGAAAACCAACGGTTTGCTCGAGCAAATTTTACCAAGTTAGTGCATACTAATGCTCGCTTTGAAGGCGTTAATACCACATTGCCACAAACACAAACTATTATGGACGGTATGAGCGTAGCAGGAGTACCTGTTGAAGATGTTTTGACGATTGTTAATTTAAAGCGTGGGTGGCAATATATCACTACTCAAAATTCCCCTTTAACGTTAACCATGGAAAAACAAATCAACAAAATTGTGGCAGCAGAAGACGCCTTAGTACCAGGAGAATTACGGCAAGGGAAAGGGGGAGTTAATTTAGGTAGTGAAGACTTTTTTGAGCCGCCTTTAATTAACGAAAAACAAGAACAATCCTTTTTACAAAAAATCTTGGCTGATCCACAAATGACGACAACTGATAAAGCATTGACTGTCATGTATCATAATATGCGCCAACAAATCTTTTGGGACGGAAACAAAAGGACGGCAACTTTAAGTGCCAATAAAATTATGATTGACGGTGGCGCTGGTTTGATTAATATCCCATTAGATAAGTGGGATCAATGGAACGAACTAATTGCCAATTATTATCGGACTAATGACATGACTAAAGTTAAAAAGTGGACATATGATAATGGTATTCAAGGATTACAAATTCGAGCAAACAAAGAATTAAGTGCTAATGAATTGAACCAGATGTACAAGCAACTAAAAAAACGGATGAATTAGTTGAAGACGAGATTAGTAAAAGAACCCAAAACCAGCTCAAAGACTTTGCTAAAAACAATCTATCGGAATGTTGATAGCGAGCGCACTTGGAATTAAAACACCGTATAAGCTCATTTAAGCCACTTTAAGCCAAATTGGCATAAATATACTAGATTGTATTTTTGATTCGTCTCTGAACGCTTTAGAGGCCAAATATTAGATGCTATTGATAAAAGGGCAGCTAACATGCAGCTTTCGAAAATCTATACAATTGAACCAATACTCAAAAGGTAGTATAATGGTAGTAGTTAAGAGAGAGTGAGACAATCATGGCAGTTAAGGAAAAGAAACGGGTCCAAGTCAAAATTGATAAAGACTTGGCTGATAATACGGAAGCAGTTTTAAACGAGTTGGGTCTAAATCCAACCACAGCGATTAACATGTTTTATAAGCGGATCGTAGCGGAAGCAGCGTTACCGTTTAAACCAGCTCTGAGCGAAGCGGAAAGAGCTAATTTAGGTCTTTTAAAAGCTACTAAGGAGACACCAGTAACAGAGTTAAAAGACGCTAAAGAAGTTGCTGATTGGCTCAATGATCCAGATGAAGATTAATAGCTTATTAGATTAAATAAATTAATAACTTGGGAGTGTGATTAACATGAAAGATACAATTACAATTAATGACTTTTTTGAAATCGCCAAACAAACTGATTTGAAAGATTTACTTGATAAATCATTACATGAGCCAGATCCAGAAAAGCGTAAAGTATATGATGCTTTGTATACCTACTTTTTAGATAAAAGGCAAGATGAGGTTATTAAGCGAAAGGACTTTGTCCGTTGATAGATAAACCCCAATATATTATTGTTGCTGGTATTAACGGAGCAGGTAAGAGTACGCTGTACGATACATTTCCCATATTGTTTGATAAAACAAAACGGATTAATGCTGATGAGATTTTACGACAAATGGGTGGCGATTGGCATAAAGACAGCGATAATTTAAAAGCCATGCGTGAAGAAATAAAGTAACTACACTATTCCTTAGATAACCGACAAAGTATTCATGTAGAAACAACACTTGCTGGAAGAGGTAAGGCTCAACTAAATTTGATTGATAAGGCGCATGAAAATGGCTTTGAAGTGACTTTATTGTATGTTGCCCTACGAGATGAAAATTTAGCTATTAAGAGAGTAGAGGATCGGGTACAAAAGGGTGGACATGGTGTGCCATCAGAAATAATCAAAAAACGTTACCGGCAATCAAATCATAATTTATCAGCGGTTGCGTTTAAAAGTGACAATGTTTTTATTTATGATAATAGTGAAAAATTTGTTACTGTTTATAAAAGAGAAAAAGGGCAAATAATCAAGAATGATTTAAGCCATTTCCCTTGGATAAATCAAAATATTAATTGTTCAGAAAAGGTGCAAAATCAGTTAAAAAATTTTGTAGATCATAACCCAGAAGTTAAGCTAAAAAATAATCCTGAAAACAAAAACGATCGGCCTAGTTATTAGGTTGATCGTTTTTGAATTTGTTCGGTTTATGCGCATTAACGTAATTAGCAAATATTTTTAAAAGTTCTTCGGTTTGTTCGACTGATAAGTTATCAGCCTGAAAGTATTTTTCGAGTAAGGCTCCTTTTTGAATTAGTCGGCGAGAACGGGCTTTACGGGCTTGCCGATTTTCATAGTATTTAGATTGCCGTAATTTAAAATCTTCCCGCTCAATTTTTTGTTTTAAACGCGCTTGCTGTTTAACTAATTTTTCATATTGATTAGGCATGGAATTTACTCATCTCTTATGATTAAAAATTCAGAAAATTGCTTAGCTAAAAGCTTAATCTGGTCATTAGATAAATTAGTATACTCTAAATTGGCTTGGCTGATAATCTGTTTACCTAGCCGTTGTTCAATTTTATATTTTTCTTCTTTAATTTTTTGGTTAAGCTGTTTTAATTTAGCTTCTTGTTTTTCTAAGTTACTTTGAGACATGAGGATTTCTCCAATCGTTTTACAAATAATCACGGCCACTATAGCATAATGAAAACGCCAAGTCAAAGGATAAAAGTTGAAAAAGCGAAGCGGAAGATCTAAACTAAATGGAGAGTTTAGGTTATCAGCAGACTGAGTGAAACGAGGTCAATGCGCACTTATACATAGAATAAATTCTATGTTGTGCTAACCCCCAAAATCCTGTATTAGAAGTCGCCGATGGCGACAACAAAGTCAAGCTCATAGAATCAAAGCAAAGAGGTGACTAACATGGCAATTTTTCATATGAGTTTTAGTAATATTAGTGCTGGTAAAGGACGAAGTGCGATTGCCAGTGCCGCTTATCGAAGTGGTAAAAAGCTATTCGATCAAAAAGAAGGGCGAAGCTATTTTTATGCCCGCTCGGTAATGCCAGAAAGCTTTATTTTAACCCCAAAAAACGCACCAGAATGGGCCAGTAATCGAGAACAATTATGGAATGAAGTTGAAAAGAAAGATCGTAAATCAAACTCACGGTATGCAAAAGAATTTAACGTGGCTTTACCGGTAGAATTAAGTGAATCCGAACAGAAAGAATTACTGACAAAATATGTGCAAGAAAATTTTGTCGATCAAGGCATGGTAGCTGACGTAGCAATTCATAGAGATCACCCAGATAATCCGCACGCACATGTGATGTTAACGAACCGACCATTTAACCCCGATGGTAGTTGGGGATTAAAAGCAAAGACGCAGTACATTAAAGATGAAAATGGCAAGCAACTTTTAACCAAAAGTGGGTTTCCAAAACAAAGAAAAATTTGGTTGGTTGATTGGGATAAAAAGGAAAAAATTAATGAGTGGCGAAAAAATTGGGCGTTGAGTGTTAATCAGTTCTTAGCACAAAAAAATATTCCGGATCGGATTAGTGAAAAATCGTTTGTCGATCAAGGAATTCAAGAGACACCTACCCAACACGAAGGCATTAACAGCCAAAGAAAAAATCGAAAAGCATTTAATCAACAAGTTAGAGCGCAAAGAAACGCTCAAGCTAAATATCATAATCTTGATGAAAAGATAAGAAATCATGAACATTTTGACGCGTTAACTGACGAGCTATCGTTCTCTGAAAAACACACAATTAGTCATCTAAGTCAGCAACTGAAAACCTATGTCGATTTAGAACATTTAGATGATAAACAGCGCATGCTATTTAATTGGAAAAACAGCTTATTAATCAAACATGCCATTGGTGAAGATGTAACCAAGCAACTGCTGACTATTGACCAGCAAACGACATCACTAGCACAAGCTAACCAGTTGTTAAATAAAGTGGTGGAACGAGCAACGAAAAAGCTTTATCCGGAACTTAATTTTGAACAGACAACCGCAGCTGAACGACGGGAACTGATTAAAGAAACTAATAGTGAACAAACGATTTTTAAGGGTAGCGAATTGGCAGAACGGTTAGCGGATATTCGAAGTGACTTATTAACCCAGCAATTATTGACGTTTACCAAGCGGCCATATACCAGCTGGCAGTTAGTTAATCAGCAGGCCCAAACAATTGAGAAGCAATTAACCACGGTACTAGCCAAACATGGTCACCAGTTAGACGATTTGAAGCATACTGATCGGGGCATACTAGCCGCTTATGAACCTAACGAACTCGAATTCATTTCTAAAGCGGTGAAAAATTTACGGGTCATGCGGGAAGTTAAAGCCGTAGTTCAAACCCAATACAACAGCATTCTAACGACTGCTTTTCCGGACAGTGACCTGGATAAGCTAGAGACGATTGATAAGGAGCAAATCTATACCGCTGTGGTTTACTATGACCCAGAATTAAAGCCATTAAGCGCCGATGATCTTAGGCAATTGCAACAGCAGCCACCGGTCGTCTTTACTAGTCAGCAACACCAAGCCGGTTTAAATTACCTGTTAGGTAAAATGGAATTAAAAGATATTCAGGATCATCGACTGCAACGGGTCTTAAAACATGATGGCACCCGGCAACTGTTTATTGGCGAATGTGGCCAAGATCCTAAGTTGGATCACCAACAAATTGAAATGGTGCAAGCCCGTTTGAAACAACAGACAACACGGTTTGATCAATATAAGCAAGATCAAATTAAGGACTATCAGGCCATTAATTATTACCCAACTAGCCCGAAAAACTACCTGACTAATATTTTGGACGAAGCCTTAATGACCATTTTATATGCGAAAAATACGGACTATCTAAGAAAACAGCAACTACGCGGTTTAAAAGAGACCGAGTGGGCAATGACGAAAAAGCAGCGGCAACACCAAACCCGGAATCGGCATGAAGATGGGGGTATGCACTTGTAATTTAAATGTAAAATAAAAAAGCTATCAGCCCGAGCGCTTAATCAGTTATATTAAAACTTGAAACAACAAGTTCAGCAAGCAAGGAACCCACAACAAAAATCAGAACTAAAAAGTAAACTAAATGATATACACCATGAAATCAGTAATCGAACACAAAAACAGTTGCAAGCATTTACTGAAGAAAATCCATCAATCAAACAACCCAAATCCGAACCCGATCAAAGTTTAAAGCGTTAGCCAGTTTTTAAAGGTTATGCTATAATATAAACAGAAAAAGGAAGTCCCGCCGAAAACAGGACTTCCCGCGCAAGCCGCTTCAAAGGCGGTGGCATTAGTTAACTAAACGATAATGTCGTCTCGTAACTCGCCAAAGTTATGATCGGGGCGGCTTTTTTATTTGTGGTGCTTGTCGATATAGCTGAGTAGCGCGATTAAAAACGTGCCAAACAGCAACATCAACGAGAGTGTCTGGAAGACGCTCATTGACTGTGAAACCTTCCTGAAGATTATTCCATGTTCCCATGGGCCTCACCTCGCAAGGGAAAAGACAGCCACCACCCTTAAAACTTCTTGCGAAGTTTATTATACAAAGAAACTCGCAACAACATCAATCAGATCGAAGTACTAGATTTTGTTTAACGTAGTAACAAAACAAAGGAGAGGCTACCAATGTGTGTACCTAATTTATTGCAGTTTGTACCTAATGATTATATTGCAAATAATTATTTAAAAACTAATTTTTATTTAAAAGATGTTCTATGCTATAGAAAATTGGTCTCCTTCCATTCATGCTGATGTTCCATTAGTAAAAGTCTTAGTGTCATGCTTTTCTTATTGATTATCATGGCTTTTCTTTTGCCTATTCTCAAAAAGCCCGCTACCTTCCTAATGAGGTAACGGGCCTTTTGATATAATTTCCTATCCAAATAGTCCAGCTTTCTTCCAGCCACATTGTTTCAAATAATCTCGAATCGACTTTTTAATGATTGAAGTATCTAACCTAGATTCAACAATTCCAACTTTACCGCTCTTCTTGTCCTGTCCAATGCCAAAAGAAATACTTTTCTGATAAGTCTTTCCCTTAGAAAAGGAGATGTCTTTACTGAAAGATAATTTACCGTTATGCATCCTAATACTTGATATCTTGCTAGAAGTGCTATCAACCTCCTTCCATTTCCCGTTATCTTTCAAAGTAACTGTAAAAGTAAACTCTTTGTCCTCATCGGAGATTCCACCCTCAGTGAAAAACCGGGCATCCATCCATTTCCATGTACCAATAATCGAATCTCCTTCAACAGTAACTTTCCAAGGATTGTTATCAGAATTTAGAACCTTTGGTGCGTCGCTTAAAACTTTTTCTTTCTCAATCATAAGAAATCATCTCCTTCTTTTGATAATCATTACTAAACATAACTAATCTTATAATACCAAGAAGACCAGTCATATCGCCAGTAGTAAACCTGATCATACTATAACCGTAGTATACAATATCAATGATTCTAGATATAGCAAGAAGCAAAAATTGATCGATTGTCCGGCCGATTTTATTAACTAGGGGCGATGTATCATGTAGAAATGATAAGCCGAATTCCATATGGAGCCATGATGATGGGATTTTCACCAGATTAAAGCCATATTGGCCAATCGACAAGACATCGACGGCTTTGGCACAATCCTGAAGATTATTCTATGTTTCCATGGGCCTCACCTCACAAGGGAAAAGACAGCCACTGCCCTTAAAACTTCTTGCTCAATCCATTATACAGGGAAATTAAAAATCAACCAAGAGCAATAAAACTGCTCTTGACAGCAAAGGAAAGCTACAACCCTAGCAAGGTCAGCAAGCAAGGCTAATAGTACTGCTGCAATGGGAAATAACAAGTGTCCAGTAGGGCGGGTCCAAGAGCGGGCACAAATCCTACCAGACAGTACAATTACAAAAGTAAAGAAGGTCATAAAATCAGCTACTAGAGGGAACTGTGGTAAAAGACAAATAAGATGGTTAAATGATGACTATAAAGTCAAGTCAGATAAACAGGTATTTGAGCATATAAATTGCTTTTGACATCTTACTTACTTATAATAAGTACAATAATAAATGACTAGTAAAAGGCGGGTAAAACAATGGATAAATTTAAAAATATTATTATTGGATTTGGTAAGGCGGGTAAGACATTAGCTAAGTACTTGGCGCAGCATGATGAGACCGTGCTTCTGATCGAACGGTCAAAACAAATGTATGGAGGGACTTGCATCAATGTTGGCTGCCTACCATCTAAAAATTTAATTTTAAATGGTCAACGTGGCTTAGACTTTACTGCGGCAGTTAATAAGCGTGGTGAGATGACTAGACAGTTGCGAGACAAAAACTATCACATGGTGGCTGATGAGCCACTAGCAACGGTTTGGAATGGGTCAGCCCGTTTTATCGACAATTATGTTTTGGCAGTCGTAATGAGTGATGGAACAACTAAGAAGGTGAGAGGTGAACGCATCTTCATTAATACTGGAGCGGTTCCAAATTGGCCATCAATCCCAGGGCTAGAATTCGGTCAGCGGATTTTTACGTCTAAAGAAGCTATGGAATTGAAGAAACAACCGAAACGACTAGCAATTATTGGCGGCGGTTATATTGGCCTTGAATTTGCTGGAATGTTTAATTCATTTGGTACGCATGTAACGATTTTCGACCAACATACCAGATTGTTAGAGCGCGAAGATCCTGATATTGCGACCGAGGTCGTAACAGATCTGACTGACGCAGGGATCGAGATTAAACCGGAGACTCAACTAACTCAAGTAAAAGATAATGGTGAGAAGGTTACGTTATATTATCAACAAGGTGATCAAACTAACACTGCGGAATTTGATGCGGTGTTAGTTGCAGTCGGTCGGCGGCCTAATGTAAGTAGTTTAGGACTAGAAAATACTGATATTGCTTTAACCAATCGCGGTGCTATTCAGGTCGATGATCATTTAAGAACTACAGTACAAAACATTTGGGCTTTAGGTGACGTTAATGGTGGCCCTATGTTCACTTATGTCTCATTGGATGATTTTCGTATTATCATAGATCAATTGTTTGGTAAGGGGAATCGATCAACGGCTGATCGATCGGTAATACCAACTGCTTCATTCCTAAATCCACCGCTGGCCAACGTTGGCTTAAATGAACGTCAGGCCAAGAGTGCAGGTTATAACTTTCAAACTTTCAAGCTATCAGTTAAGGCGATTCCAAAGGCCCGTGTTTTAGAGGATCAACGTGGACTCTATAAGGTAATCATTGATCAAAATACACATTGTATTTTAGGGGCAACTTTGTATGCCGCTGAGGCTCATGAAACTATTAATCTAATTGCATTAGCGATAAAGGCCAAATTACCCTATGAAAAATTACGCGACATGATCTATACTCACCCAACAATGTCTGAAGCCTTGAATGACCTTTTTAAGACTCTGGTTGTGAAAAACTAGCACCCTAGAAGCATAAAGAAAGAACCGTTTGGAATTTCAAATGAAACTCTAAACGGTTCTTCTTCTTAGGAGGCTTATGTCATAAACCCTCTAATAAATTACCTATATTAGTCCACTAAAGGCCATCCAATCATGATCAGATAGTAAACCTGTTTATAACTACTAAACCTAAGCTTAATAGTAACATTACTATTCCAACGAACATCATACCTATTGATGATCTATCACCTGTTTGAGGTAATCTACTTGTTTTATCGTATGTTTTACCTTGAGTGAAATCTTTTGGTACTACCTTATTTCCATTATTAGGAACTTGAGGTTTCTTAGGCGTTGTCGGGTTATTAGGAACCTGGGGCTTCTTAGGCGTTGTCGGATTATGGGTATTAGTAATATTGTAACCATCAACAGTACTTGTGTACCCCGCAACTGCGTTTTCCGTAACCGTGTAGGTAATCTTCTTGCCATTAGCATAAGCGGCTAGGTTGTCAAAACTGTACTGCCAGTTATCACTAGCGCTTACCGTCTTGCTTGCAACTTGTTGACCATTGGCCAATAAGTTTACTGTGATTGAACTTGGGCGGATTCCATCTTGATTGTTGTTATCCTTCCAAGTCTTTGTTCCGGATACCTTAACAGTGGCAGGAGTGTGGTTGTTGGTTACGTTGTAACCATCAACAGTACTTGTGTACCCCGCAACTGCGTCTTCCGTAACTGTGTAGGTAATCTTCTTACCATTAGCATAAGCAGCTAGGTTGTCAAAACTATATTGCCAGTTATCACTAGCGCTAACCGTCTTACTTGCGACTTGTTGACCATTGGCCAATAAGTTCACTGTGATTGAACTTGGGCGGATTCCATCTTGATTGTTGTTATCGTTCCAAGTCTTTGTTCCAGAAACTGAGGTTTTCTCAATCTTATCGATAATTTTAATAACGGCACCTTTTGAATCAAAATTTGTAGAAGTTACGATTACCGTATCTGCTAATTGATATCCCTTAGGTGCACTGACCTCTTTCAATTGGTAACTATCACGTAACAACCCATAGATAGTGCCCTGTCCTGAGGAATCTGTTGTGATAGTTCCTACAACTTCTCCGGTTGACTGTCGAATTACATCAAAGATAGCGCCATGTAATGGATTGCCAGATTCATCCACCTTTTTTATTGTTAAACTATAGTTATATCCGTTTGCAGTACCATTTGCCTCTTGATAATATACTGTATTAGTGTACTCGTTCATCTTATGATTATTATATAGATAACTTGATGAGTTTTTAATTTGTTCTCCGTTAATCAACTTATGAGAAGGCTTTACCTTATATGTGATAAGGAAACCCTGATTGATATTACCAAGATTCACAGAAAAAGATGAGCCATTGAATTCAGGGGTATATTTTTCAGTTACTTCTTTATAGTTAGCCAATGACCAATAGTTATTTTTGTCCTTAAACCAGGTTCCAGTTGCAATTTTTATGCTTGACTGTTCATAATTAACTCCAGCAGAATTAAGAATATCCTTAATAATAACATTATTCCGTTCAGAATTAGTTGTGTTTATAATAATACGGTAGCTAAGTTCATTATTATCATAATCCATCCACCCATATTTATAAAAATCAATATTACTATCACCTTTATTAACTTTATAGCTTATACCCGTGCTATCGATAGTAACTACATTCCCGTTTATTTTAATTGTTGCAGGAAGTACAGTGTCTTTCTTCACCTTTTCTGTATCAGCCATTATTTGCATATTAATGTGGCCAGTAACATCGTCATGTGTATCTACATAATCCGTATACGTTAAGACCAGCGTCTTTTTTTCTTTATTAAT
>OGFV01000407.1_pt1 | contig 14894 bp, 8 predicted proteins | sample 1571131 | NCBI WGS metagenome assembly OGFV01 (sample SAMEA2582044, study PRJEB24529) | metagenome | biome: Human gut stool | place: China | collected 2011
CAGGTGGTAAAGGTTTTCCGTCGGGTCAATGAATGTCTGGTCACGAACTACTTTGCGGTAGTTGTTGATAAAGATATTGCGCATGATGGTATACATCCATCCTTTAAAATTTGTGTCAGGCATATATTTATCTTCATTGTCTAATGCTTTTAATGATGTTTCCTGCAACAAATCGTTTGCTTCTTCGCGGTCGGTTGTCAGCTTATAAGCGAAACGGAGTAATTCGTCCTGTACTCCTACTAAATCTTTTCTGAAGCTTACACTTTTCATATACGTTGCTTTTTAAATTGTGAATATTCGTTGTTAAATTTCGATGATGCAAGTTTACGGGATTTTTTTAAGTACGGCAGGGGTAAAACTGACGGAATTTAACCTAAAAACTGTCTACGGATAGTTTTTAGGTCATAATCTGATAGTTTTTGGGTGTTTTTCACCCGTTTTTTGAATATTCACTGTTGTCTCATTTGAACTTTATAAGGTAATCATTGTTTTCATCAGACCTAAACTTTTAACGAACCGGTATATGAAAATACAAACTGGGAGGGGAACAATACCTCTTATCACTTTAATAGCTATCTGGTCTATCTCGGCATTGACCTCTTTGCCGGGGCTGGCTGTTTCGCCTATATTGGGCGACCTTACCAAAATTTTTCCGAAAGCGACCGACCTGGATATTCAGATGTTGACTTCGCTGCCATCGTTGTTGATTATCCCTTTTATCCTTTTGGGCGGTAAACTCACCGAAAAGGTCGATTTTGTCCGTATCCTGAAAATCGGACTCTGGCTCTTTGCAGCAAGCGGTATCTTGTATCTGATCTCCAACAAAATGTGGCAGTTGATCGTTGTGAGTGCCCTGCTGGGCATCGGCTCCGGACTGATTATTCCTCTGTCCACGGGGTTAATCTCAAAATATTTTGTGGGTACTTATCGGGTGAAACAATTCGGATTGAGTTCTGCCATTACCAATTTTACATTGGTGATAGCTACTGCCGTGACTGGATATCTGGCGGAAGTCAGCTGGCATTTGCCGTTTTTGGTCTATCTGCTCCCGTTGATTTCTATTCTGTTGGTTGGTCACTTAAAAGAAAGTCGGTCTGACGCTGCCGTCGAACCTTCTTCTCAAAGTCCCGCGCCATCCGGACAAACGGCTGCCGTAGATACCGGAGGAAGTAAATATGGAATCCATATCAAGCATCTGCTTCAGATCATGCTTTTCTACGGAGTGACGACTTTTATTGTGCTGGCAGTCATATTCAACCTTTCTTTCCTGATGGAGAAACACCATTTCTCCAGTGGCAATTCGGGACTGATGATCTCGCTTTTCTTTTTAGCGATTATGGCTCCGGGTTTCTGTCTGGACAAGATAGTGGATGAACTGAAAGAACGTACCAAAGCATACAGCCTCCTGTCTATGGCTGTGGGGCTGGCGCTGATCTGGATTGCCCCGATCGAATGGCTGATTATTCCGGGATGTATCCTGGTCGGTTTGGGATATGGCATTATTCAGCCTATGCTGTATGATAAAACGACGCATACGGCACTGCCTCAAAAGGCGACACTGGCATTGGCTTTTGTGATGATGATGAATTATCTCGCCATCTTGCTCTATCCTTTTATTATAGATTTTCTCCAAAATCTGTTTCATACCCAGTCGCAAGAGTTTCCTTTTGTCTTCAACTTGTTGATAACTATTGTCACATTCTTCTGGGCTTACCTGCGCCGCGATACCTTTTTGTTTAATGATCAACTGAAATAAAAAAAGATGAAGAATAAGAAACTGGAAGCCAATCTGAGTATGGCTGTATCAAAAATATTCAGCGGTTTGAATATGAATGCCCTGAAGTATCTGCTTCCCCTATGGATGAGCCCGTTGACAGGTGCGACACTTCGTTGCACCTTTGCCGCCGCTGCATTTTGGATGATCGGATGGTTCATGCCGCCAGAAAAGTCATCCGCCAAAGACAAATGGCTGCTTTTCCTGTTAGGGGCATTCGGACTGTACGGCTTTATGTTTCTTTATCTGGCGGGGTTGAGTAAAACGACTCCTGTATCCAGTTCCATATTTACCAGTCTGCAGCCTATCTGGGTGTTTCTGATTATGATTTTCTTTTATAAGGAGAAGGCGACATGGAAGAAAATTCTCGGAATCTCCATCGGACTGGTCGGTGCACTGGTCTGCATCCTGACCCAACAGAGCGATGATTTGGCCTCCGATGCTTTCGTGGGGAATATGCTTTGTCTGATCAGTTCCATCGTTTATGCTGTCTATCTGATTCTGAGTCAGCGTATCCTTTCATCTATCGGAGCGATGACTATGTTGAGATATACATTTTCCGGTGCGGCGGTCTCCGCTATTATCGTGACATTTATTACGGGATTTGATGCGCCGGTGTTCTCTATGCCGTTCCATTGGACACCTTTCCTGATATTGATGTTTGTACTCATATTTCCGACAACGATCAGCTATATGCTGCTTCCGGTCGGTCTGAAGTATCTGAAAACAACAGTCGTCGCGATCTACGGTTATCTGATTCTGATTGTTGCGACCATTGCTTCTCTGGCTCTCGGACAGGACCGTTTTAGCTGGACGCAGACGTGTGCCATCATTTTTATTTGTATCGGTGTTTATCTGGTTGAGGTGGCCGAAAGCAAAGACAAGTCGCCGGACCCCTTGAAGAAATAATCATATATAATGTATGATATGAAAAAAAGCGGGCGCCCTTCTCAGGGTGCCCGCTCACTTATGTCGTCATCATGTTTTATAGAGAGGAGCTGATTGCTTGCGCAATGGATTTAAATTCTTCATCCGATAATTTCAGCTTCGGATTGGAGAACAACATATCCGATTCCTTCTGAATAGGAATTAAGTGGATATGGGCATGCGGTACTTCCAGGCCGATAACCGCTTCGCCTACCTTTTTGCAAGGGAAGGCTTTTTCGATGGCACGGGCTATCTTCTTTGCGAATACGTGCATTGCTGCGAGGTCTTCGTCACTTAAATCGAAGATGTAGTCTACTTCCTGTTTGGGGACTACCAGCGTATGTCCCTTTACCAATGGATTGATATCAAGAAAAGCAAAAAAACGATCGTTTTCCGCTATCTTGTAGCAAGGAATTTCGCCTGCGATGATTCTACTGAATATTGTTGCCATAATCTTTGATAGATAAAAGAAGGCAAGCCTCACACGGAGACCTGCCTTTCTGTTAAATTGATATGTTTACTACTTCTAATGCAATTTTACCCTGTGGTACGGTAATTTCTGCAATATCACCTACTTTCTTGCCAAGCAGACCTTGTGCAATCGGGGTGTTTACGGAAATCTTGCCTTCTTTCAGGTTAGCTTCGCTTTCGGAAACGATGGTATAAGTCATCTTCATGCCATTCTTGACGTTCTTCAGCTCCACTTTGTTCAGAATCTGTACAGAGTCTGTCTTTAGTTTGGACTCGTCGATGATCTTGGCATCTGCAATGACCGTTTTCAATTTGTTGATGCGCATTTCAAGCATCCCCTGTGCTTCTTTGGCTGCATCATATTCTGCATTTTCCGACAAGTCGCCTTTATCCCTTGCTTCGGCTATAGCCGCAGAGATTTTGGGGCGTTCCACTGTTTCCAGTTCCTTTAATTCTGCCATTAACTTTTTGTAACCTTCTTCTGACATATAAGCCATGATGTTTTTCCTCCTTTTATTTAAAATGGTCATATAAACAAAAAAGAATTCCAACATGGCACATGTTGGAACCCTCTCTTCAATTATTTCTCTGCAAAGATAGACTTTTAAGTGATATCTGTCAAGTGAAAAATGATGCTATGTAACATATTTAAATGAAATATGCTAAATTATAACAACTTAGAGTAATGACTTGACGGATGCTTCGAGGTCTTTGATGTCTTCGCCGCGGAGCTTCAGTTCGTTGTTCCGGTTGATCAGGAAGATGGATGGAACCTGACGAACATTATATACAGCTACGTTGGTCGAGTAGACACCGTTGCCGTCACGTACGCAAACCCAGGGCAGGTTGCCTGCTGCGGTTTTCCAGTAGTGCTCGTCTGCGTCGAGAGATACCTGGTAGATTTCCAGCCCATCCTTTGCGTATTTATTATATAGTTCGCGAAGCATCATATTGTGAGGCGCTCCTGCCGGTGACTGGAATACGGAGAAATCCAGCAGCACTACTTTCCCTTTCAGGTCGGTCAGTTTGCGGGTATTTCCTTTCACGTCACGCAGGGCGATGTCGATAATACCGGTCTCGATGATCTTGTCCTGTGGAATTTCCAGAGACTTGCTCTGTGGCTGACGGGTATTTTTCATCCCTTTGATTACGATATTATATAGATTTTTTGAACGTACAGCATCCGGATATGTATTGTTGAGGCTGGTAGCGACAGCTGCAAAACATTTTACATCGTCCTTGTTGTTCAGCGGATCGAAGATCAGATAGTCATTCAGCTTTTGGAACAGGGCGAAGTAAGCGGCTGCCGTGTTGGGAGCTGCGAATATATAATTCACTTTGACGTCCTCCTTATAGTTCTTCAGCAGTGTTGCGAGGTTCTCTTCAAACGTATCGTGTCCCAGTTTGTTGGCACGCAGCGCATTCAGTTGCTCGTCCACATTCTTTTGAAGATTGATTTGTTTCAGCGTCAGTTCCTTTATCTTACTGCTGTTTTCAGATCCTTCTACCGTGTAGGCGGTAGAGAAATCAACGTATGGAGCGTTGATCTGTAGCGTTTCGATAGAATCCACAGAAAAGTTGATGACTTTGTTGTCTACCCGCAAGCGATAAAACTCGGGTGATTCGGGGCGGGGTTGTTTAAACTTGAATGTACCTTCTCCTTTCAATTTAACCGAATCAAGCGGAACAATACCTTCCAGACCGGAAGCTTCGAGATAAAGCATTTTCCCGTCGGCCCCTGATATGTCTCCGTTCACTTCAAACTCAGGACCGGAACTACAAGCTGTAATGGTAAGTGCGGCAAGCGCTACAAAAGTTATCTTTTTCATATCTCGTGTGTTTTTTAAGAGTTGCAAATATACGTCTTTTCGAGATTACTCAAAGCTTTTTGCCTGCTTCTTCACCTCTATTTTGCAAAAAAAACATATAGCGTCTAACTTTTTAGCTCATTTCCACCTGATTACAACGAGAAATGTATATCTTTGCAGGAATTTTGAAAGAAAAGTATAGATAAAACAATTTTTATGATTAACCCAATTGTTAAGACGATCGAGTTACCTGATGGAAGAACCATCACCCTCCAGACGGGAAAGTTGGCAAAACAGGCAGACGGTTCTGTAATGCTACGCATGGGAAACACCATGTTGTTAGCTACTGTTTGTGCCGCTAAAGATGCAGTTCCCGGAACAGATTTTATGCCTTTACAGGTAGAGTACAAAGAAAAATTTGCGGCATTCGGCCGTTTTCCTGGTGGCTTCACCAAGAGAGAAGGTAGAGCTTCCGATTATGAGATTTTGACTTGTCGTCTCGTTGACCGCGCTCTCCGCCCACTATTCCCTGATAATTATCACGCAGAAGTATATGTAAATATCATCCTTTTCTCTGCTGACGGTGTAGATATGCCGGATGCACTGGCCGGATTGGCAGCTTCTGCAGCACTCGCTGTTTCAGATATTCCTTTCAACGGACCGATCTCGGAAGTACGTGTAGCACGTATCGATGGTCAGTTCGTAATCAATCCTACTTTTGACCAACTGGAAAAAGCTGATATGGACCTGATGGTTGCCGCTACTTATGATAACATCATGATGGTAGAAGGCGAAATGCACGAAGTATCTGAAGCTGAACTGCTGGAAGCAATGAAGGTAGCTCACGAAGCTATCAAAGTGCATTGCAAGGCTCAGATGGAGCTGACTGAAGAAGTAGGCAAGACAGTGAAACGTGAATATAACCATGAAGTAAACGATGAAGAATTGCGTAAGGCAGTTCGTGAGGCTTGTTATGACAAGGCTTATGCAGTAGCTGCTTCCGGAAATAACAACAAGCACGAACGTTTCGATGCTTTTGATGCTATCCGCGAAGAGTTCAAGGCTCAGTTCTCTGAAGAAGAACTTGAAGAAAAAGCTCCGCTGATCGACCGTTACTATCATGATGTAGAAAAAGAAGCGATGCGTCGTTCAATTCTTGACGAAGGCAAGCGCCTGGATGGTCGTAAGACTACTGAAATCCGCCCGATCTGGTGTGAGGTTGGTCCTCTGCCCGGTCCTCACGGATCTGCTATTTTCACTCGTGGTGAAACTCAGTCTCTGACTTCTGTCACTTTGGGTACGAAGCTCGACGAAAAGATTATCGACAATGTATTGGAACACGGAAAAGAACGTTTCCTGCTGCACTATAACTTCCCTCCTTTCTCTACAGGCGAAGCAAAAGCTCAACGTGGTGTAGGCCGTCGTGAAATCGGTCACGGTCACTTGGCTTGGCGTGCCTTGAAAGGACAGATTCCTGCTGACTATCCATACGTAGTACGTGTTGTTTCGGAAATCCTCGAATCTAACGGTTCTTCTTCTATGGCTACCGTATGTGCCGGAACATTGGCATTGATGGATGCCGGTGTGAAGATCAAGAAGCCGGTATCGGGTATTGCTATGGGACTGATCAAGAATCCGGGCGAAGAAAAATATGCTGTATTGTCTGACATCCTCGGTGACGAAGACCACCTCGGAGATATGGACTTCAAGGTAACCGGAACAAGAGACGGTATCACTGCTACTCAGATGGATATCAAGGTAGACGGTCTGTCTTACGAAATTCTGGAACGTGCTTTGAACCAGGCTAAAGAAGGACGTATGCACATCCTCGACAAGATCACCGAGACAATCGCTGAACCGCGTGCTGACCTGAAAGACCATGCTCCTCGCATTGAAACAATGACTATTCCTAAAGAATTTATCGGAGCTGTAATCGGCCCTGGTGGAAAAATCATTCAAGGTATGCAGGAAGAGACCGGTGCTGTTATCACTATCGAAGAAACAGACGGTATGGGACGCATCGAAGTTTCCGGAACCAACAAGAAATGTATTGATGATGCAATGCGCATGATCAAAGCAATCGTTGCTGTTCCTGAAGTAGGCGAAGTATATAAAGGTAAAGTTCGCTCTATCATGCCTTACGGTGCATTCATTGAATTCCTGCCGGGTAAAGACGGTTTGCTGCACATTTCCGAGATCGACTGGAAACGTCTGGAAACAGTAGAAGAAGCCGGAATCAAGGAAGGTGATGAGATCGAAGTGAAACTGATCGACATCGATCCGAAGACAGGAAAATTCAAACTTTCAAGAAAAGTATTGATGCCAAGACCGGAAAAGAAGTAAAAAAGCAGATAGCTTTTAGATAATGTGATAGCCCGATTACTCAGTATTCGGGCTATTTTTTTTGTCTATTATTTTGCTTTTCTGCGAAAATATGTGTTCTTTTGTACGAACTAATGAAAATAGCCTGTAAATCTTATGCGTGATGCACCAAACGAACAACATATCTTCTATTCAACTTTTTTCTGAATTCTTTCATGAGAATCAAGAGAAGTTTTTGTCGTTTGCCTATTCTTATATAAGAGACAGGCAGGAGGCGGAAGATATATTGATGGAGTCAATGATTACTCTGTGGGAAAACAGGGATAAGTGGGAAGAAGATTCCAATCTGCACGGTCTGCTGCTGACTATCATCAAAAACAAAGCGCTCAACTATCTGGCACATCTGCAGGTGCGTCTTCGGGCCGAAGAAGAGATAAATAGCCATAGCCAGCGGGAACTGGACCTGAGAATCTCTACACTGGAAGCCTGCGAACCGGATGCGATCTTTGATTCGGAAATACAGCATATCGTACAGAAAGCATTGAAACGTATGCCGAACCAAAGCCGGCAGATTTTTATATTGAGCCGTTATCAAAATACTCCGAACAAAAAGATAGCGGAACAACTCGGCATTTCCGTCAAAAGTGTGGAGTTCCACATCACCAAAGCATTGAAAATTCTGCGTACCGAACTGAAAGATTACCTGGTTTCTATTCTTTTTTAAAAATAATCGCATTTTTCGTTAGGGTTGTTCGAGGCTGACCTGTTTTATATATAGAAGGGAGAGAAAAAGCCTTTCTATAAATATAAATAGGAAAAGCCAATATCTATGAACCAGGATTTACTACATAAATATTTTAAGGGCGAGACTTCTGTCGACGAAGAAAAACGCATTCTTAACTGGGTGGACGAATCGGAAGAAAACCGGAAGACATTGCAGAAAGAACGTATGCTGTTTGACATCGCCCTTTTTACTGACTCTAAGAGAAAAATGAGAGAGAAAGCAGGCGCGGGCGCTCGCATCATTCCCATGTTAAGGTGGAGTGCCCGTATAGCTGCTGCTGTAATTGTAGCTGTCAGTTGTGGATTTCTGATTAATGAATATCGGTATGATAAATTGGCACAGTTGCAGACGGTCACTGTTCCTGCCGGTCAACGGGCACAGATTACGCTGGCGGACGGAACCAAAGTCTGGCTGAATTCTGAATCGACGCTGAGCTACAGATCTGACTTCGGGCGCCGCGACAGAGATGTGGAACTGGACGGAGAGGCTTATTTCGAAGTAGCGAAGAATAAGAAGATACCTTTCTACGTAAATACGGAGACCAATCAGGTCAGAGTGGTAGGCACTCATTTCAACGTCTGCGCTTATAAAGGAAGCAATGAATTTGAGACTACCTTGGTAGAGGGCATCGTTGATATTTACGCTTATGACAATGAACGTCCGCTGACCCGCCTGACTAAGAATGAATTCTTCGGTTCCTATCAGGGAAAATATAAAAAAGCCGTTCTGCCTTCTTATGATTATCTGCGCTGGCGGGAAGGACTGTATTGCTTCGACGATTCTCCTTTCAGTTGCATCCTCACCAAGCTGGAGAAATATTATAATGTGAAGATCACCGTAGAGAATCCGAAAGTGCTGAATTATCGCTGTACGGGCAAGTTCAAGGAACAGGACGGCGTTGAACACATTCTCAAGGTTATCCAGAAAGATCACCCGTTTACTTATTCGATCAGTGAAGAAGGAGACAGCATCCGGATAGAATAAAGCCAGAATAAAAATTAAGATGAATAACTGAGCTCAATGATATACACCTTAAATTAGTACTAACCCTTTAAAAGCATAATGATTATGAATAACAGTCAATAAGTATACCCCTTACCGAAAAAGAATCGGAAAGTACCCCCATACTTCCCGATTCGAAACAGTCAAAAATCGACCTTAATCAATTTATTAACTTAACACGTTGCAAAGATATGAGAAAAATTTCTTTGAAAGGGCTTTTTTGCCCAAAAAGTTTAGAATCTAAGCAAATAATACTGACTATGAAGATCACATTATTCCTTCTTCTGTTCGTAACATTCCAGGCTTATTGTGAGAATGGATACTCTCAGAGTGCTAAAATAAGCATTCCGCGTTCGACTCTGAAAGTAAGCGAATTGCTTACCCAGATTGAGTCTCAGACCGACTATTTGTTTGTCTACAATAAAAAAAGTGTCGATACCAAGCGGGTAGTTAATGTAGATGCTACCAATCAGCCGGTATCCGAAATACTCGATAAGGCTTTTGAAGGAACAGGTATCCATTATGTGGTAGAAGGCAATAATATCGTGCTGACCAAGAACATAACGGAACATGCATCCACACAGCAACAGAAACAAATTACGGTGCAAGGTGTCGTGACCGACATGCGAGGCGAGCCTATCATTGGCGCCAGTGTCGTGGAAAAAGGTACGACGAATGGTACAATCACCGATTTGGACGGTAACTTTACTTTGAAAGTGCCAAGCGACGCTATCATTAATATCACCTATGTAGGTTACCAACCACAGAGCCTCTCTGTCAGCGGACAAACCACTTTCAAGATCAAGATGGAAGAAGAGTCGATGGCACTGGAGCAGGTAGTGGTAACTGCTATGGGTATCAAGAAAAAAGCCGCCTCGCTGACTTATTCTACCCAACAGCTCGGAGGCGACGAACTGACCCGTGCCAAAGACCCCAACATGATTGCCGCCCTTGCCGGAAAATCGGCAGGTGTGCAGATCAGCAAGAGTGCTTCCGGTCTGGGAGGTTCGGCCAAAGTATCTATCCGTGGTACCCGTTCGGCCAACGAAGACGGAAATAACCAGCCGTTGTATGTGATTGACGGTGTGCCTATGCTCAATAGCACCACAGAATCCGTATCTACTGTTATGGGTGGTAAGAATGACGGTGTCAACCGTGATGCAGGTGACGGTATCTCCAATCTGAATCCGGATGATATTGAAAGCATGAGTATTCTGAAAGGTGCCTCTGCTGCTGCATTGTACGGTTCGCAGGCAGCCAACGGGGTGATTCTTATTACGACTAAGAAAGGTAAAGCAGGAATCCAGAGAATTACTTACTCATCCGGTCTGACAGTTGATCATGCGATCAGTTTGCCGGAATTTCAAAATAGTTATGGAGCGAAAGCCGGTTCAAGCTGGGGAGAAAAGGAAAATGTGAAGGACTATGATAATGCCGGAAACTGGTTCAGCAATGGAGTGACCGCTATCAACTCGGTTTCTGTGATGACTGGTAATGAGAAATTGCAGACTTACTTCTCTTATGCCAACACGACCGCCAAAGGTATTGTCGACTCCAACAAATTGCGTAAGCACAATCTGACTTTGCGTGAGAGTGCTTCTCTTTTCAATGACCGTCTGAAACTGGACGCCAATGCTAACCTGATGGTGCAGACTATTAAAAACTCTCCTACTTCCGGAGGTATCTATCTCAATCCGTTGGTGGACGTTTATGGTTTCCCGCGCGGACAGGACCTGAGCGAATATGCCACTAATTTCGAAAAGTTCGACGAGAATCGTAATATGCCCGTACAGAGCTGGTTTACCACTCCGAGCGAATGGACACAAAACCCATATTGGGTAAAGAACCGTATCTTGAACAACAATAAGCGCTACCGTGCATTGGCCTCCCTGACTGCTAATCTGAAAGCAACCGACTGGCTCAACCTGCAAGCTCGTGGAAATGTGGATTACGTCAGCGATAAGTTTGACCAGAAAATGTATGCGAGCACTTCTCCTGCCATTGTAGGAAATAACGGCCGCTATGTATATGCCGACACACAGAACTTCCTGATTTATGGTGACGTGATGGCTATGTTCAACAAGCATTTCGGTGATTTCTCCGTGAATGCCGCTTTGGGTGGTAGTATTAATGTGCAGACCGAGAATTCATTGACATTGGATTCCAAGACAGCTTCTTTGTACAAACCCAACTTATTCACTGTTCCCAATATTGTAATGAACACCAGTGCTTCTGCCGAGCAGGTGATTGACCGCAGACGTACAATTCAATCCGTATTCGCAACAGCACAGGTAGGATGGAAAGACGCATTGTTCCTCGACTTGACAGCACGTAATGACTGGTCGTCCACGTTGTCACATACCAATAGTGTGGACAAAGGATTCTTCTATCCTTCTGTAGGACTCTCCTGGGTGATCAACGAAAGCTTTAAATTACCGCAATGGATTTCTTTCGGAAAGATTCGCGGATCATGGGCGCAGGTAGGTAACGACTTACCGATTGGTATTACCGATTTGTCCGATATCATCGGGGCCGGAGGAAAGTTGCAGGCAGTAGACGTATATAACAGAGGTGACCTGAAACCGGAAATCAGTAACTCTATTGAATTTGGTCTGGAATGGAGACTGTTCAACAGCCGTGTTGATTTTGATTTTACTTACTATAAGACAGATACTAAGAATCAGTTGCTGAAAGTTCCGACCAGTGCGGGTGAAGATTATGCATACCGTTATATCAATGCAGGTAAGATTCGCAACAAAGGATTTGAAATCACATTGGGAGCTACTCCGGTGCTGACCGAAGATTTCCGTTGGAAAACGACTTTCAATTATTCACAAAACCGTAATAAGGTAGTCGAACTGGCTCCGAATTATACTTCCTTCGTATATGGTGACCCGGGTTTCTCTATGGCATATATGATGCAGATTAAAGAAGGCGGCTCTTTGGGAGACATCTATGGAAATACGTTCGCACGTGACGAACAAGGTAAGATTAAGGTATCCGATGAAGGCAAACCTATTTCAGAGTCAGGTAATAAAACATATCTGGGAAATTGTAATCCGGACTTTCTGTTGAGTTGGGCTAATACCTTCACTTATAAGGGTTTCTCTCTGTATTTCCTGATCGATATGCGCAAAGGCGGTGATGTCATGTCTCTGACACAAGCTACATTGGACGGCAGAGGGGTAACGAAGGCTACAGCTGAAGCACGTGACAGAGGTTATGTGGAAGTTGACGGAACAAGATTTGAGAATGTAGAAGGTTTCTATTCAGTAGTAGGTGACCGTAACGGTATCTCCGAGCGTTATATGTACAGTGCGACCAATATTCGTTTACGCGAATTATCTCTGAGCTATTCGTTCCCGTCTACTTTGCTGGCCAAGACTAAGGTATTCACCGGTATTGATGTATCATTGGTGGGACGTAACCTGTTCTTCTTCTACAAAGATGCTCCTTTCGATCCGGATGCTATCTTGTCTGTAGGTAACACTAATCAGGGAGTTGATGTATTCGGTATGCCGACAACCCGTAACATTGGTTTCAACGTTAAATTTACATTCTAACTTTAAAGCAAGCGAATTATGAAAAAAAATCTATATATAGCGAATCTGTTAGTAGCCGGACTGATGACATTTACCGGATGTACGGATGGTTTTGAATCAGATAATGCCAATAAAGCCGGATATACGCCTGAACTTCAGGAATATGATCTTCAGAAATATGTGCTGAACCTCGGAGTCATGCAACAGGGTATTTACTTCAACTACGATTGGGGAAAAGGTACCGACTGGACTTTCCAGACTATACAGAATCTGGGTCATGATATGTTTGCCGGATATTTTCACGATATGAACAACAGTTTCAATGACAAGAACTCTGTATATGCTTTGAATGACGGCTGGACAGGCTCGGCATGGACATATACTTATGGATATATAATGACCGCCGCTCAGAAATCGGAGAAGATCAATCAGGAACAGAAAGGTTTGCTGGGAGTGACCAAAATCCTGAAAGTCGAGTTGATGCACCGTATAGCTGATACTTATGGCCCTATTGTCTACACTAAATTCGGACAGGAAGAGGGTGATAATGTCGATAGTCAGGAAGCCGCTTACCGTCAGTTCTTCAAAGATTTGGACGAAGGAGTCAAACTGATCAACGAATATAAGAAAGCCAATGCCGCTCTCGAACCTTTTGCTGCTGCCGATATTCTGATGCCGGCAGGCAAACGTACACTGTCACAGTGGGTGAAGTTTGCAAACTCTCTCCGCTTGCGGCTTGCAATCCGTGTATCGATGAGTGCCCCTGATCTGGCGAGAGCAGAAGTTGCCAAAGCGATGGATGCAACTGCCGGTGGCGTGTTGGAGAGTGCGGATGAAACAGTTGCCGTTTCTACCGAAAGCGGTTATAAGAATCCGCTGGGAACAGTCAATGAAGGCTGGGGAGAAGTATTCATGGGTGCTACGATGGAGTCTGTTTTGGTAGGATATAATGATCCGCGACTGATTAAGTATTACTCGAAAGCGGAAGGTGGTGATATAAAAGACGAAAAGGGTAATTTGATTATTGCCGAAAGAAATAAGATTGCCGGTACTTATAAAGGTGTTCCCCAAGGAACAGGAGTTACTGTAAAAGACGAGAACCGTTACCGTCTGCATTCCAAGAGTACGATAACCAAACAGACCGATGCTATCTTGATGACTGCTGCCGAAGTATGGTTCCTTCGTGCTGAGGCTGCCTTGCGTGGATTTACTTCCGAAAACGTGAAAGACTGCTACGAGAAAGGTATTACGGTTTCCTGTCAGCAATGGGGAGTGAATGTAGGCGATTATCTCACAAGTGATGCTACTCCTTCCGATTATGTCGATGCCTTCGAAGCAAAATATGATGTGAAAGCGCTGATTAAAGTGACTCCGAAGTGGGATGGAGGTGCTTCTCCGGAAGAGCAACTGGAAAGAATCCTTACACAGAAGTGGATTGCTTGTTATCCTGAAGGCTATGAGGCTTGGACAGAACAACGCCGTACAGGTTATCCGCAGTTGTTCAAAGTCTTTGTGAACAATAGTGGTGGAGCTATCGATACCAACATACGTATTCGTCGCTTGCCATATCCGTCAGACATTCAAAAAAACAATCCTACTCAATATTCTGCTTTGAAGAAAGCTTTGGGAGGCGAAGATAACGGTGGAACTCGCCTTTGGTGGGATACTGGTAGAAATTTCTAGAGGTTTATAAATATTAGGTGTAACTTTTTTTAATTCAAACTTGTTTTCTCCGTGTATTAGGCAAAAAGTAGAGGAGAAAGATTGTGGGGGAGTGAAGTCAAGGGGGGCTTCGCTCCCTTTTTTTTAATAAGTTTTTATGGGAGTTATAGAAAAAGCATTATAGTCATGGTTATATTCTTCAGTTTATTATTTTCTTCCATCATCAGATTCCTGAAAACTGCAAAGGAATGAACTAAACAGTAGTACACAATAGTAACTCCATTCTCCTCCTTCGGGAAGGAGGAGTGGTCGAAGACCGAGGTGGTAGGAAAAACAATGTTTATACCTATTTCTTTGTAAATGACAGGATTATGTATTCACCTACCACCTCCCCCTACGGGTACTCCTCCTTCCCGAAGGAGGAGAATTGAAGATAGAACCGACTATTATTTAGTTCAAAACAGTGTCGAAATGAGCTATACAGTTTGGACATGAACATAAACTCTATAACATTACCGATAGAACTCTATGTGGTTAGATCTCAATGTGTAGTGTACTGAATAAGTTGACACTTCAAAAATCGAAAATAAAGATGAAATATT
>OGFV01000417.1_pt1 | contig 14557 bp, 10 predicted proteins | sample 1571131 | NCBI WGS metagenome assembly OGFV01 (sample SAMEA2582044, study PRJEB24529) | metagenome | biome: Human gut stool | place: China | collected 2011
AAAAAATGGGACATATTATACGGAGTCGGGAGAGAATATATTAGACTTAGTGGATAGTGCAGTTGAAAGTTCCGGAAAAGTTCCGAAAGAGTTTAAGCAGCAAATGAATAATTGGATACATGACCTGGTTTCAACTATTTCAACCAGAGGATGGAACAATGTGCCAGATATGACTTTAAGCATTTTATATGGAAAGAGCAGCTTAAAGGATATGAACCAGTTGATTACATACCAGTATGAAGCTGATCGTATGAACAGACAATGGTATTCTGTGCTTTAGAAATATGCTAAAAACAAAAATACTTAATAAAGTGGGTTTCTTTATTTTTTGGAGATTTATGACGATCTATACTATATAGCATAGAGTTAATTCAAACGGATTTAGAATGTATTTACACGGAGGTTTTATATGTCAATGAATATCAGCGGATTAGGCAATACCTATAATGGCATCAACACAAATAGTAAACAATATAAGGCTTTGAAAGAAAAGGGCTGGTTATCAGGTATTATGCAAAATGAAGCCATGATGTCATCAGAAGAAAGAATGATATATGAAACATTCGGTGGAAGAGATACCATTATTAATAATCTGATGAAGCAATTTGATTCGGATGGCGATTTACTGAATGCAAATGGAGTGGCAGGAATGGATGTTACCGGCAAAGGTACATCGTGGCAGCAACTCACAAGTGTATCTGAGGAATATCGTCAAAAGATGTTTGATAATGTGAAGAGGGAATTTATTAAGGAAAACGGTATTTCAAATGGTGATACAACTAAGCGTTCAGATATTTTTAAGGATTATCAGTTAAGCGTAAGTAAAGACAAACGTTTAAGTGGTATATGGACTTTAGAGCAATACGAAGGACAGTATAGAGTTGCTATGTATGCAGCAGTGAAATCGGCTAATCCAAATTGGAAGCCGGGACAAAAGTTTGATACAAGCATTCTTGATAATGTCAAAAGAGAATCAGTGGAATCTACTCTTGTCAAAAATGGTAATAGGTTAGTTCGTAATTCTATTGATGTATCAGTATAAAATTAGGAGCTTTAGATAATAATATCACAAGGGAAAAAGTTTTCAAAAACTTCTGGTAACTCTTTGAAATATGTATCATATCAATAGATACGATAATATAAATTATTTTTGTATTTGTTGATAACAGGTAAATTTATTTTCTATGTATAAATAGATAAAAAGATATTGAATATATATGCACGGTAAAAAGATGATTCTCAATAAATGAGATTGGGAAAAAGTAACCTTAGTGCTGTTGAAAAAATCACCATAGTTCTAATGAATCTTCTGCATCTACCCATATCTGCATTGTTCCATCAAGATATAATTTTGCATATTCAAGCGGTTTATCAATGGCAAGTGCGTTCAATGCACAGTCTGATCCGGGTGTGGTTTTTAAATCCTTTTCGGCTTCCCAACAGTCAATGCGGAGCATATAACCAGCAGAAGTATAAATATCAATGCTGTTTCTGTGTGGATTGTATTCTGTAAATATTGTTCTCATCGTATAGAATCTCCTTATCATTCAATCAATCATTTGTTGCAAAAATCAGAAGCATTTCAATCAGTTCACCATGTCACTTTTATTTTGTGTTATACTGTTTTATAGATTTTTCTTGCCCTTGTATTTGCCCTTATCAGAGTTCGTAAACACTGATGGGACGATATAACACAAGGGAAACAATAAGGGAAAGCTCACCTGCGACAAATCCAGTGTTTTCAAGGGTTTGCAGAGAATTTAATAACAAAATATAACAGTTATTTAAATTCCCTAAAACAGGTGAAATCTCAATCGGAATTTACAGGAGATGAATATGAAGATCATTTGGATAGATGGTACTTTTGGAATTGGAAAGTCTGCTGTTGCTGCTGCGATTGTTAAGAAAATACCACAGGCACATCTGCTTGAATTCGATGCATTGCAAGAAAAATATAAGCCAACTTCAGATTCTGATCGTTTTGGGAAAAGATATCCAGAAGCTAAAAAATATTTGGTTGATGCTTTCGTTGATGAAATAACAGAAATAATACAAGAAGGAGGTTGCAACTGTTTAGTCATTCCAGTTGCATTGATTAATGATTATTGCAATCAGAAACTTATAGATGGCTTCGCAAATATTGAGAGTCACCATTTTATATTAACGGCCAAGAAGGAAATCCTACATCAACGCATAAATAACCAAGAAAATCGAGACATCGATTTGGCAGTAACCTATATGCCAGAGGCAACACAGTATTTAAGTAATCACTATTATGATGCAAGCATAATAGATACGTCTAACATGAGCATTGATAGTGTTGCAAAAGAAATAATTGAAAGCATAACTCGGTAACTTCCTGTTTATAAAACTGATAAAGGAAAGCAGGTGCGTTTTTATGGATAAGATTACAACAATCAAACAAAGTGCAGAGAGTATTTTCACAGGTAATATCGAATCGGCAAAGAATCTTATAAATAAGGAATATCCATTTAAGAAGTTAAAACCGGAAGGAAGAAGCTATACTGATAAGGAAAAGTATGAGCAGTTTGTAAGAGACGGCTTTATAGACAGATATAGTGGAGAAAAGCTGGTTAATCCGGGATTATTAAAGGTGTTGTCATTTTATATGCCGGATACATTTCCATATCAGAGCCATTGGAAGATGGAGGAGTGTCACAGTGCCTACTGGGAGCTGGTCCCAACAATTGACCACATCGTTCCTATTGCCCTTGGAGGAGAGGATAAACCTTCTAATTATGCAACAACTTCAATGCTTCATAATTCAGTTAAGAGTAACTGGACATTAGAGCAGCTAAACTGGAAACTGTATCCTGCAGGAGACATTAATGAGTATGATGGGCTTACAGGGCTTTTCGTGAGACTTACAGAAAACGACCTTGAGCTTTTTGATGATCCATACATAAAATGCTGGTATAAGTTATCTGTGGGAATGAGATAGAGAAAGTTCCTAAATGTATATAACAATTGATTGTAAATGAAAGAGATAAGAGTATGCATATATATGTAGATGCTGACGCATGCCCTGTGATTGGGATAGTTGAAAGAATAGCTAAGAGTCATAATATTGCCGTAACGCTTTTGTGTGATACTAATCATTATCTTACATCAGACTATTCAGAAGTGGTATATGTGGGTGCCGGAGCTGATGCGGTTGATTTTAAGTTAATAAGCCTTTGTGAAAAAGGAGATTTAGTAGTTACGCAGGACTATGGTGTAGCTGCCATGGCATTAAGTAAGGGTGCATATGCCATTCATCAGTCCGGGAAATGGTATACAAATGAAAATATTGATCTTATGTTAATGGAAAGACATATAAGTAAGAAGGCAAGGCGGTCAAGCAGTAAAAACCACATGAAAGGTCCAAGAAAAAGAAGTGATAAGGATGATTTAAACTTTGAAGTCTCTTTTGAGAGACTAGTGGAAAAGCATCAACACTCGGATACCAGCCGGATGTCTGGAAGAGCTGGAGTTAAATAAAAATTAGGAGACAGATATATGAATTTTGAATTAGCATGCCTGGAGGATTTTAATGAGATAGAAAATCTCTATTGGGATTTAATAGATAAAAGCAAAGAAGAACCTTCTTTTCCTGACTGGAAAAAGGGTGTACATCCTTCAGCAGATTTTTTAATGGCTGGTATTGTTCAGAAAGAGTTGTTCGTATTAAGAGATGTGCGATATGAGTACCGCGGTATGGGTCTTGCTACTCAATTTGTAAAAAACTTAATATCATACGCTAAGTTAGAAAACATAGAAGCCATTCATCTTGATGTAATAGATAAGAACACACTAGCCGACAAGTTATATATCAGAGCTGGTTTTAAATATGTAAGTACTGAAAACATTTTTTATGAGGTAGTTGGAAACAGGCAGTTTAGAATGTACGAGTATGTGATAGAGTAGAAAGTATTAGATATGCACATATAATGTGCATTATCTGTCTTATAGGAAGCTATAATGAAAAATCATAGTAAAGAAGGAATGGTTGTGAATATAAGATATGCAACAATGGCTGATTTAGACGATATTGCATCGGTTGAATCCGAGTGTTTTCCTGTTTTAGAGGCAGCAACTAAAGAAGAATTTGAGCAGAGAATAAAATATTATGGAAATCATTTCTGGCTTATGTTTGATGATGATAAACTCATTGCGTTTGTAGATGGTTTTGTTACGGATGAGGCTGATCTTACAGATGACATGTATGAAAATGCATCAATGCATAATGAGAATGGTGCATGGCAGATGATTTTTGGTGTAAATACTCTTCCTGAATATCGCAGATGTGGATATGCGAAAGAGCTGATTAAGAAGGCTATCTTAGATGCCGGAAAACAGAACCGGAAAGGGCTTGTATTAACATGTAAAGAAAGCCTTGTTCCATATTATTCCAAGTTTGGATTCGTTGATGAGGGGATAACAGATAAATCCACTCATGGAAATGTTCTGTGGCACCAGATGAGATTGGATTTTAAATTAAGAAATAATGGAGTAAATCCTTCAGATAACAAAAATGTGACCGCGCATAAAACATTTAAAGCCGACAGAATACTATCATATTTTAAAGAAGAGTGGAAGGTGCTGCTTATAATAACCGTGTCAGGTGTTATATACAATCTTGGACTTTTGCTTGGACCATGGTTTGAAGGAAAAATGGCAGGCTGTCTTATAGATATATTGGCAAAGAATGCTGTATACAAGGATATGCTTATACTTGTTATTGCATATGTGATTTCAATTGGAGTAGTTCAGGTATCAAGATATATAAAACGTTTTTATGTTCGTAGATTCGCCAATAATGTTAATAGAAGAATGAAGAAAATATTATATGGAACACTTGTATTAAAGAGCAGGACAGAGCTTGAAGGTGAAGGTATGGGCGATATTATGACAAAGGCCATACTTGATGTAGATGATTGTGCTGAAGGCATGAGAAAGTTTACAACAGAAATATTTGATACAGGCGTAGCGTTGGCTGCATATGCAGGAATGTTGCTTGTATATGATGTAAGGCTGGCATTTATTGCAATGATATTTCCACCTATATCTTATATCATTGCTGAAAAGATGAAAGTAATAGTCCAGAAAACAGGTTCTGCGTATAAAAAACAATCTGGTATCCTTAGTAATGCAACACTCGACAGAGCCTCCAATGCTATAACCTACAGAGTTTATGGCAGGGAAGTTAACAGAAAAAATGCGTACGAAGATAATCTGGCTGAGTATGAGAAATCAGCTATTTATGCTAATATATGGAATTCTTCTCTTACACCATTATATAGAATAATATCAATGATGGGCATTTTATTTATATTATATTTTGGCAGCAGAAATGTACTTGGAACAGGATGGAGAACCTGGAATATTGCAGCATTTACAACATTCCTGGCCTGCTTTATAAAGTTATCTGATAAGTCCTCGAAGGCGGCGAAGCTGTTTAATGCAGTTCATAAGGCACAGGTTTCATGGAAACGTATTAAGCCGCTTATGGTTATTCAGGCTAAGGATACAGATTGTAAAAATCAGACATCAGGAAGGCTTGAGGTACAAAACTTAAGCTTTACATATCCAGATGGAAAAAATGTATATAATGATATTTCCTTTACTGCAGAGCCAGGACAGATCATAGGTGTTACAGGTCCGGTTGCTAGTGGTAAGTCAACCTTTGGAAGGACATTTCTGTGTGAATATCCATATGAGGGAAGTATCATGTATAACGGATGTGAACTAAGAAACGCTGCAGATAATGAGAGAACAGGAATAATAAGTTACCTAGGACACGATCCGGAGCTTTTCGATGATTCAATAAAGAATAATATCCTGCTTGGTGATAATAAAGACGTAAACGAGTATCTAAAAGCAGTATGTATTGATAAAGAAGTTGAGGCTATGGAGCAGGGAGCAGATACCATTATAGGCAGTGGGGGCGTGAGATTGTCTGGAGGACAGGCACAAGGAATTGCATTAGCAAGAACTTTATGCCATAAAAAGCCAGTTTTAATACTTGATGATCCATTTTCAGCACTTGATAAGAATACAGAGGAGCAGATATATAATAATCTTAGAAAAATGACGGAAGGTAGTATCGTTATTATTCTGTCTCACCGTTTGTATATGTTTCCTAAGCTGGACAAAGTTATATGGCTTGATGAAGGTAGTGTCAGAGTAGGAACGCATGATGAACTTATGTTGGAATGTATGGCTTATAGACAGTTAAATGATGCAGCAAATGCAATGAGTGAAGATACTGTTTCATATGAACAACGTAAGAATGTCAAAGGGGTGGTGGATAAGCATGAGTAAACATAATAGTAATGTTGATAATGGCGGCAAAGTACATAGTGTAGGTTCAATAATATTGCACACTACAATAAAGAAAAAGTGGCTTTCACTTGGTATTATAACAGCAGTATGTGGTGCAGTTATAACTGCACTTTATCCACCGCTTGTACTTGGAAGAATAGTAGATACATTGGCAGCAGGAAGTCAGGTTCCTTTATATCTTATATTTCTTTATATGGTATTTAATGTGATCACAGGTCTTATGGAGGCTGCAAGGGAAGGACTTCTTACTGTATTTGGCCAAAAGATAACGCATGCTATGCGTAGTGGCCTTATGGAGCATTTTACCAGACTGACAGCAGATTCATTAAACCGTCAGGAGCCGGGAGCTGTAGTGTCAAGATTCGTTGGTGATGTTGATACTGTAGAGAATCTGTTTACCTCAGGCATAGTCAGTATGTTTGCGGATACATGTAAGATAATAAGTATTCTTGCAGTTATATGGTTCAGAAATAAAGGGCTTGCAATATTATTGCTTATATTACTGCCATTTATATTCTGGTTTACAAGATATGTGCAGAGGAATATGCTTGAAGCCCAGCTGCGAAACCGGCGTGCAGTAAGCAAGGCTTCGGGACATGTACCGGAAACACTACGAAACATCCGTACAATACATAATCTTGGCAAGGAAAAGTATATGGAGAAAAAATATGATGAATATATAGGTGACAGCTATAAGGCTATGGAAAAGACTAACTTTTACGATGCGATATATTCACCTGTTATTCTTATACTAAATGCAGTTGTAGTAGCGGTAGTTATGTTGTTTTCTGCATCGGGCAATGCAAAGGCTCTTAGCCTTTTTGGAATGTCAGCAGGTACGGCGGTAGCTGTTATTAACTACATATCACAGATATTTGCACCAGTTGAGAGCCTTGGTATGGAAATCCAGACTATACAGTCAGCAATTGCCGGTGTAAGAAGAATAAATGAATTCTTTGCACTCCCGACACTTCCAGCAATTGAAGCTGTTAATGCAGATATTAATGTTGTGTTAGAAACACAGACAGCTAACGTCAATAATAGTGAAGGATTAAAAGCTGGAAAAGCCAGCACACCATATGTCCAGTTTAATAATGTAACTTTCGGATATGAAGCTGACCATATTATAATTAAAGATAAGAGCTTCAATGTTGATATGGGTGAACAGGTTACACTGCAGGGAAGGACAGGTGCGGGAAAGAGCACAATATTCAAGCTGCTTTTAGGCTTATACAGGCCTTTAAAGGGACAGATACTAATTGATGGAATCGATTCTTATAATATACCTGATAATAAGAAAAGAAGAATATTTGGTTATGTTGAACAGACATTTCATATGGTGCCAGGAACAGTTAAAGACCAGATTACATTATATGATGAAGCTATATCTATGGATGAGGTTGTGAATGCAGCCAGGCTTGCAGGACTTCACGATACAATTATGAGCTTTGATAAGGGATATGATACACCCTGCACACAGGAAATATTTTCGCATGGACAATGGCAGTTATTGTCTATTGCAAGGGCAACTGCTGCTAATCCACAGCTTCTGCTTTTAGATGAGATAACTGCTAATCTGGATGCTGATACAGAAAGGGAAGTACTAAAGGCATTAAAAAATGTATCTGAAAACAGGACTGTTATATCAATCTCACACAGGGTTACAGCTAGAACAGGAAGAGTTATAAGCTGTTAGAACAGCGCTTAGTCTGTGACATAGCATAAAGAAGCTTGAACAGAAATGATTATTAGAAATTGAAATTTTATAAATTGAAATTTACAGATGAATATGTATAATAGAGGAAAACATTATGTAAGATAGTATGATAATATGTAGTATAATACGCAGGACAGGTAGTAGAAAATGAAAAAAATAGATTTTGAGAACGGAACAATTACAGATAATATTTTAAGTGCATCAATCCCTATGCTTGTAGCACAGTTATTGAATCTTTTGTATAACGTAGTAGACAGGATATATATTGCACGTATACCACATATCGGTACAACAGCTATAGGTGCAGTTGGAATATGCTTCCCGGTAATTGTTATTATTACAGCATTTGCTAACTTGTTTGGAAGTGGTGGAACACCTCTGTTTTCGATATACAGGGGAAGAAAGAAGAATAAAGAAGCTTCACTTATTATGGATACGTCGTTTTCAATGCTTTGTGCAGGTGCATTTATATTAATGTCATGCGGTATGCTGTTTTCAAAACCGATTCTCATGGTGTTTGGTGCATCGGATAGTACAATAGTTTATGCATATCCATATATGATGATTTATCTTATAGGAACAATTCCATCTATGCTTGCCTTAGGACTAAATCCATATATTAATGCACAGGGATATTCTACAACTGGTATGATATCAGTTGCCATAGGAGCAGTTTTCAATTTTATACTGGATCCATTATTTATATTTGTTTTTGGTTTAGGAGTGAAGGGAGCAGCAGTAGCAACAGTTATTTCACAATGCTTTTCAGCGATGTTTACAATATATTTCCTGACACATAAATCCGAATTAAAGATGAGATTTTTAAAGAAAAATGAGCTTGCAGAGTGTGCAGGTTATGCTAAGAATATTATCAGTCTTGGCACAGCAGGATTTATAATGCAGGTTACTAACAGTCTTGTTACAATATGCTGCAATAATGTATTGGCAGTAACAGGAGGAGATATTTACATATCAGTGATGACAATAGTATCAAGTGTAAGACAGCTTGTGGATACTCCGATTCATGCTATTAATGAAGGCTCTTCGCCAGTTATCAGTTATAATTATGGTGCAGGAAAGCCGGCACGTATAAGAAAAGCAATAATGGTTCTTGGTATTATGACACTGGCTTATACTGCAGTCATGTGGAGTATTATTATATTTGCACCGGGAGCATTAATAAGCATATTCAGCTCAGACAGCAGCCTGCTTAGTGATGCTATTGTTGCATTAAAGCAGTATTTTGCAGCATTTATATTTATGGATCTGCAATATATCGGACAGACAGTATTTAAGTCACTTAACAAAAAGAAGCACGCCATATTCTTTTCATTATTAAGAAAAGTCATTATAGTCGTGCCTCTTACATATATTATGCCATATACATTTAATATGGGGACAGCAGGAGTATTCCTGGCTGAGCCAGTATCCAATGTAATAGGAGGAAGTATCTGTTTTATAACAATGCTATGTACAGTACTTCCGGAGCTTAAGAGAATGGCTGAAGTATAAAACTACTGTATCCAGGCAGTTCCATTCCGTTATTAAGCTTAATTTCGCTGCCACTTATAAGGTCAGTGCATGTATCAGTTCCGATATTAAACGAAGCAAAGTAAGACTGCTCGGATGCATTGATGGCAACAAGAACACGTTCATCATTATACTGACGTAGGAAGATGCACTGCTCATTGGTGAGCACGATAGATGAGAAGCTTCCATAATTCAGTGCATTTGACGACTTCTTTGCGGCAGCCAGCTTTGATATAAATGTTGTGAGGTCATTCCATACAGGCGTATCAAAGGAAACACGCAGGGCAGGATCACCATCCTCTTTTCTTCCTGTTGCACCCCATTCACTGCCATAGTATACACAAGGAATACCAGGCATTCCGAATGCAAGGGTGTATATGAGAGGAAGGTGGTTAGCGTTATTAAGAATACTGGCAACTCTTGTTACATCATGATTGTCAACAAAGGAGAGCAGATGCTTTCCCTTATAAAGAGTCCAGTTTTCTGGTCCGAACTGTCGTAATAATGAATGGTTTATTTCAAACATATTCATACAGTTAAAGCTTGAATAAAGACCTTTGTAACATTCGTAATTGGTTACAGAATGTAACATTTCATCATTCATAATCTGGTTATAGTCACCATGAAGAGTTTCACCAAGAAGAAAGAAATCAGGCTTTAGCGAATCGCAGAAGGAGCGGAGCCTTCTTAAAAAGTCATGATTTAAGCAGTAAGCGACATCAAGTCTTAAGCCATCTATATCGAATTCATTTACCCATCCTTTGATAGCCTTAAAAATATGCTGTATAACATCCTCATTATATTGATTGAGCATGACGAGGTCATAGCAGCCCTCCCAGTTCGAGTTGCCATTAAAGTCTATTCTTGCAAACCAGTTAACATAAGCAGAATTCTCACGGTTTTTAAGAACGTCCTGAAAAGCCCAGAAGCCACGGCCTACGTGGTTAAATACGCCATCAAGAACAACCCTTATGCCTTCCTTGTGCAGATTAGAGCATACGTTGGCAAAATCTTCATTGGTTCCAAGTCTTTTATCTATTGTTGTATAGTCACGGGTATTATATCCGTGCGTATCAGATTCAAATACAGGTGAGAAATATATTGCATTGGCACCCAGCTTTTTAATATGGGGAATCCAGTCATTGACCTTAAGGATACGATGTGTAAGGACATCATCATTATCATAAGGTGCACCGCAGAATCCCAGAGGATATATCTGATAAAAAACACTTTCATAAGCCCACATATTTGTATACCTCCTTGTTTTACGAAGTAAAATGCGACTGCCCTTGCAGGAGCAGAGGTATTTACCTCCTAGTATTTTATCTTATAATTATAACATGCTTATGTAACGGCATGTAGTAGAAAAAATATAGATAACTTTATGAAAATGTTATAAAATAGTAATGTTTTTATAACCAAAATGTATTGTAATAAAAGTATACATTGTTTTATAATAAAATTCAATTATGATAATAAAATGAACAGGAGATAGATAATGCTTCAGATTCAACACATCCGTAAGGAATATAGAACAGGAAAGTTAGTACAGAAAGCACTTGATGATGTGTCGCTGAATCTAAGGGATAGTGAATTCGTCGCTGTGTTAGGCCCAAGTGGTTCAGGAAAAACTACACTTCTTAATATCATAGGCGGTCTTGACAGATACGATAGTGGGGATCTTATCATCAATGGAATATCAACTAAAAAATATAAAGACAGAGACTGGGATTCATATCGTAATCATACGATAGGTTTTGTGTTCCAGAGCTATAATCTTATACCTCACCAGACGGTTCTTTCTAATGTTGAGCTTGCACTTACAATATCAGGCATATCAAGGACTGAAAGAAGAAAACGTGCTAAAGAGGCGCTAGAAAAGGTGGGACTTGGAGAGCAGATACATAAAAAGCCAAGCCAGATGTCAGGTGGACAGATGCAAAGAGTTGCCATAGCCAGAGCACTTGTTAATAATCCAGATATTCTTCTTGCAGATGAACCTACAGGAGCACTTGACAGTGAAACAAGCGTACAGGTTATGGAGCTTTTAAAAGAGGTATCAAAGGACAGACTTGTAGTTATGGTAACTCATAACCCTGAGCTGGCTTATGAATATGCTACAAGAATAGTAGAAGTTAAAGATGGAAAGATATTATCGGATTCTGATCCGTTAGAGATAGATGAAAATATTATAGAAAAACCGGTGCACAAGAATATGGGAAAGTCGTCAATGTCGTTTCTTACAGCACTTTCATTAAGCTTTCAGAATCTTAAGACTAAAAAGGCAAGGACTCTTCTTACATCGTTTGCAGGTTCTATAGGAATTATAGGTATAGCACTTATTCTTTCAATATCTAATGGTGTCAGTGGATATATAAGTGCGATGGAGGAGGATACTTTGTCAGAATATCCGTTACAGATACAAAGTACGGGCTTTGATCTTACAGCGATGATGGTCGGTATGTCAGCATCAGGTGACAACAAAAAGGAGAACGATATCGGTGTTACACCTGTTGTTTCTGATATGTTCTCTAAGATGAGTACCAACGATCTGGCATCGCTTAAAACATATATAGAAGGCAATCCGGAAAATATTGAAGATTATGTGCATGCCATAGAATACAAATATATAGTAACTCCTCAGATATACAGGGAGGATAATACAGGATATAGGCAGATAAATCCTGACAAGTCGTATGAGATGATGGGAATGTCTTCATCATATGAGAATTCCATGACATCTGGCATGTCTACAAATGTGTTTTATGAGCTGCCCTCAAACAGCAGTTTATATGAAGAACAGTATGAAGTAAAAGCAGGACATTGGCCACAGAATTATAACGAATGTGTTCTTGTGCTTTCCTCAAGCGGTAACATAAGTGACAGGCTTGAGTACACACTAGGTCTGCGGGATAATGCTGAATATGAGAATATGATATCTGCATTTATGTCAGAAAAAGAGATAGATATTCCTGAGAATAACGACAGCTTTTCATATGATGATTTTATTGGCATGACCTTTAAAGTGGTGAATAGTGCTGATTATTATCAGTATGATACAGAGTATGATATATGGAAGGATAAAACTGGCAATGAAGAATATATGAAGGAGCTGATAAGCAAAGGCAGTGATCTGAAAATATCAGGTATAGTTAAGCAGGTTGAGGGAACCACAGCAGCAATGCTTACACCGGGTATAGCATATACATCCGGGCTTACAAGACAGCTTATACAATATTCTGCAGCTAGTGATGTAGTAAAGGCACAGAAGGAAAAGAAGGATACCAACATATTTACTGGTGAAAAGTTTGGTATAAGTAGTGACAGTAAAAGTAAATTTAACATGGAATCACTTTTTCAGATAGATACAGATGCAATAAGTAATGCATTTAAGGTGGATGATAGTATATATAATATGAGTATGCCAGATTTTGCTGCATTGATCAATCCAGATGATATATCAGCGGCATTTGATCCATCTATGTTTGATTCTATGGATTCATCAGTGTTTAACCCTGATAGTTTTGGAGATATATCTTCTGCTTTCGGGGAAAATGGTATGGACTTTGATATAGGCAGTATAGATGCAGACACATTAAAGAAGCTGGTATCAGACAGTCTTACAGACGAAGTTAAAGCATCTATATCTGAAGTATTATATGGTTTAAAAGAATATATGTCATCTGAGGAAGTATCAGCCCAGTTAAGTAAGGATATCAGACAGCTTATTACTGATTCAATGCATGTAAATATATCACAGGACAGAGTGCTTAAGGAGGTAAACAAGCTTGAAGCCAGATATCTGGAATATATTAAAAAGAATGGTATTGAGGATACAACAGCAGAAAGTGTATTTAAGTTCCTGCTTACAGATGAGGCAAGAAAACAGATATCAGATTCGGCAAAAGAACTTATGAAAGATGCTGTGACATTTGATATATCAAAAGAACAGCTCTGGAGTATATTTAAAAAGGATGTAGTAGATGGATACGCAGAATATGCCAAGCAGAATGGATATCAGAACATAGATGGTATTCTTGATAAAGTCATAAACAATATGATCAACAGTCTTAAGGAACAGTTTACTGCCAATATACAGAATGCCATGAACAAGATGATGGAAAGTATCATGGGGAATATGCAGCAGGCTATGGAGACAGTCATGACACAGATGATGTCCTCTATGACAGATGCCATGATGAATGCCATGCAGCTTATGGGAAATAATATGGCAGCTGCACTAGGTTCAATGGGCATGGGAACAGATACAGATGACTATGATTTTAGTAGCGCATTTGGTATAGATACATACAGCTTCGCAGATGCGATAAAGATGAATATGAACGAAAGTGACCTTTCAGATCTTATGAAGTCACTTATGTCTGATACGGATGTTGCCTCATATGACAATAATATGAAAAAGCTTGGCTATGCAGATTTGTCAGTACCAGGTGAAATAGACATATATCCTAAGGATTTTGAAAGTAAGGATAAGATAGTAAATATACTTGATAACTATAATACAAGCATGAAAAAGCAGGGTAAGGATGAACAGGTTATAAGCTACACAGATGTGGTAGGAACACTTATGTCCTCTGTCACTACCATAGTAAATGTTATAAGCTATGTGCTGATTGCATTTGTGGCTATATTTTTAATAGTATCTTCTTTTATGATAGGTGTTATCACATATATAAGTGTACTTGAAAGACGTAAGGAGATAGGAATATTAAGGGCAATAGGTGCTTCCAAGAAGAATGTATCGGCTGTATTTAATGCAGAAACATGTATAATCGGACTATGCTCAGGACTTATGGGTATAGGTATAACATTACTTTTCCTGCTTCCTATAAATGCTGTTATTCATGCACTTTCAGGGGTGGACAACATCAATGCAGTACTTCCTGTAATTCCAGCGATGGTGCTTATACTTCTTAGTGTATTTCTTACATTTACCGGTGGATT
>OGFV01000421.1_pt1 | contig 14399 bp, 20 predicted proteins | sample 1571131 | NCBI WGS metagenome assembly OGFV01 (sample SAMEA2582044, study PRJEB24529) | metagenome | biome: Human gut stool | place: China | collected 2011
GACAAATATACACTCACAGGTAACGTCCACTATTGCAGGGGACGACGGCGAAGCCATGGCAAAAAGTGAAGGATATGTAGCAGAAAATGGTTTTGTAGCAACAGATCCGACGCACTTTGGAAAGATGTATCATGATAAACTCCTTTAGCTAGCAATGCCAGCCAAAAGGAGTTATAAGAGTTAATCAAGGCGGTGTCGGGCAGCCCAGCTTCCAGCATCCAGACACGGACACTCCTTTGGAGTAGTCCCAGGCAAGTCCCGATGGCCCACAATCTTCGCTTTCGGAAAGAGAATCTTCAGATTCCTGAAAAGATCAATGAGTCTCGTTTCCTGCTCAGTTGTCATGGTGTTGCAAGGCTTGCCTTGCTCATCGAGCCCTCCCTCATAGCAGATGCCGATAGAGCATCCATTATAAGGTCTGGCATGAGCCCCCACCTCCAGCAGCTTACGGTGCTGCGTCATCGTTCCATCCTTACGGATGTAGAAGTGGTAGCCGATGTCATAAAACCCACGCGCCTTATGGTCACGGCGCAGCTGTTCCACACTATAGTCCTCATTGCATCGGCTAGCCGAGCAATGCAGTACCAGAAATCTCACAGAGTCGGCAGACATCATGTTCTTGCCGTTCTCCACTTTGGCGAGGAGCATGCGCTCAGAGCGTACCTTCCCCCCGCCAATGTTCATTGGAAATGTATTTTTCGTCATAATAGGCTCTTTAAACTATAAACTGTTAACTATTAACTGACATAGTTAGCGCACGAGCTTACTCCCAGTGCCGTGAGAGCAGCAATCAGCGCCTGTACGATGGCATTCACGATTTGAGTCCAGGAAATCTTGTTTGGATTTGATTCAGAGTTAGAACAGAACATTTTCATAATCAATAAAATTTAAATGAAACAATAAGTGATCAGAGTTTAGCAGTGCCTCCCTTTCAGAGAGGTAAGGCACTGCCAGAGTTGGAGACTATTCCAATCCGTCACCATTGTCGGAACCAGTTCCGCCAGCCTCGGTGCCGGAACCGCCGCCAGTGGTCTCACCACCAGTAGTCTCACCGCTAGTGTTCTTTCCGTCAGTGGTCTCGCCGCCAGTAGTCTTATCCTTCTTCTCTTCACCGTACTTGACGAGTTCGATGGAATCAGGAATCAGGTTGTAGAGACGAGTACCATTCTGCAACTTGGTGAAAGAAGGACGGAAGGCAGGAACGAGACTCTTGACGAGTTTAGCGTTCGCCTTACTCTCATCTTCTACAGCTTTGCCGGTAATGAAGCGGATGTAGAGCTTGCCGAATCCAAGCAACTCGATGTCGTAACCCTTCTTCAGGTTCTCCTTCACGTAGTAAGCATAGCGGTCGAGTACCGCCTTTACGTCTGCAGGAGTAGCTGTAGACTCCACTGCGATTTGGTTAGCAACCTCCTCGGTGGGCAAGGTTCCGTAACTGTAAGGTCTAACAGAAAAGAGTGTCTGACCCTTCTTCTCACCCATGTTAATGGTCTTCTTTGCAACTTTGTAGCTTTTACTCATAATTTAAAACATTTAAAAGATTAATACTAAAGTTCAGTCATCGTCAGTCCAAAGAGATTAGCAATCCCGTTTGTTCTGATTGACGTTGCGAAGATACAACATTTCGGAGGCGAAAACAAATGCCTTCACTGACGTTCACCATCTGTTTACTGCTCATTCACGATACGTTCACTTTTAATAAAAATCATAGCAATGGAAGATACCAGCAAGGCAAATATCGTCTTTAACATCTCTGGCGGTAACAACCAGATTCTGCCCAATGCTATCAAGGCTGAGCAAAACTTTTATGGCGACAAGTACATAGAAGAGATGATGAAGGCGAAGACCACAAGTCAAGAGCCTGTTCTCTCACCCGAAACAACCCGTCTCTCCTTATATATTAATAATGTGGAAGCATTAGCAGAATATGTAGCCAAGCTCTCTGCATGCACCCATGCCAAGGAATTGGCACAGGTGGTGATGGATATGGTGAATGATACAGATGTAAAGGTTGACCAAGATATTATGGTGAAGCAGGAGTTCATCGAAGTCTTACAGCCCTTGGCTCCTCAAGTTACTACAGGCATCAGTAATATCCGCAAGTATATCAATGAAGCCTGGTATAAGTGGAAATGATCACCAATGAAGTAGCGTGAGGAAAAATACTGACAAAAGGCACTTTTACGCACTCCATAATTTCAGAATTTTCAATGAATCTAAATTCAATTTGTAGAATTGGAATTATGCTGAGGCTTGGTAAGTTGTTGATAGTCAGCAGTGTATAAAAATTGGAAAATATACTTGGTCTCTTGAAAATCTATAGTCGTACGACTATGATCCCTATAGTTGTACGACTATAACTCCAGAGTTGTACAACTATAGCATGTATAGTCGTACAACTGTAGCTTTACAGTCGTACAACTATAGAATATTCAACACGCAAAACTTGCGGATTATAAGCAATTGCTGCTGAAAATTGGCTTTTATTGATTCTAGATGGTTAGTTTAGTATGGAGGATAAAAATTTGTACATGATACAGAAGGCACAGGAGTTCATGAATGAGAATCACTTTGCCGACGTCTCCCGAGTGCAATGTCTGCTACGCAAGATGATGTCCAAGGAGTATCATGGCCTCATCGATCAAATCAAGGAGTGTCAGGATCCCCATGCTATCTTCAATATTCATGGCGGAAACAATCTCATTGCGCCCACTGCCAGCCAGGCTGAGCAAAAATTGGTGGAGAAACCTGCTGACGAGATAAAAAAAGATAAGGAATAATCAAGAAAGAAGACCGAGATAGAACGTTTTATGGCAACAATGAGGATACCCTCTCCATGCACCCACTTTCAGCAATATAATTGCAAGCTGATCCCCATAACAGCCCAGCGGTCCCATCCCGCAAAAAGAAGAGCAAAGGTTACTTTAGCTTGTATTAAGTGATGCTTACAACACATAGCTATGGGAATAAAATCAGCGTGAGATTAGGACATGAAGTAGAAACACCTCCGAAAATTTGGTAGTTTCAAAGAAAACCCTTATATTTGCACAAAAAAAATAAAATTTGGAGGTTAATATGGATACATTGAATAAAGAATTTTGGGAGAAGCGTGATGCTGCGATGAAAAGATTCATGGCATCAAAGGAAAGAAAAAGAAAGCGTATGGCAGAGTTAGAGCAGATGCTCCGTCAGGATTATTTAGCTCGTACAGGAGAAGAGCCAAAGTTTGTAAATGTTTGGTGACATGAAACAGCTTTCTTTGAAAACAATCAATGCCTCTTCACCGTATGATGTTATGATGGTAAATCCAAATACTTACCGTTTCGTAACAGATTATAGCGTTGAGATTGCTATTAGCTTTGATCTTGATGACTTGCTGGAGCATGGCGAGGCATACATGTTTAATATCACGAATGTGAATAAGCAACGTTCACCTCGTGATATGAAGGTGCGAGATACCGTAATTGCTATCATAGACAATTTCTTTGAGACAAACGAGTTTGCTCTCCTTTATATATGTGAAACGGGCGATAGAAAGCAAGCTATGCGAAATCGCCTGTTTGATTCTTGGTTTGCTTATGCTAATGACAAAGAACAATATGTCATTATGGTTGCTAATATCCAAGACTTAGAAGGAGTAGATAATTACGCAGCAATGATTCTAAGAAAAGATAATCCGCATTTTGTAGATTACGTGTCAGAATTCAACAATACTGTTAATATGTTTATGTTGAAACCCGAACATTAGCCAGGCGTTCTTCATCAGCAAGTAATAGCCTGGCGGTCCCATCCCGCAAAACCTGGCGAGGGCTTTGATGCCCCGCCAACCTTATAGCGTAGCGGTTCTGAGCACCGGAGGGCGGTTACATCCTTCCTCCTGAGGAGGAAGGCTTGGTTAGAGGTGGAGCTCTCCTTGCAGGAGAGACGGAGAGGTAGAAAAATCAGCACAAATGGAAAAGCGAATGCGTGATGATTATCGCCGCAGAACCGGTAAGGAAGCAGAATCATTCTGTGTGTTGTAATGTTTAGCCATAAGCCAAGCATAGGTTAATAAAACAATATTCCTCATTCGAGTGGCGACAAGCGCAGAGCGATACTGCGGTGGGGAACAAATATAACATTTTTCAAAAAAACTGATAGGTGTAACTACTTATAATATAGGTAAGCAGTCACTTAGGGCCGTCTTGCGTACGTTAATATAAATATATACCTTTGCCCCGAATTTTAAATTTGGGACAAAATGAATATAAACGAAGAAGGCAAGTACTATGCCTCAATGGTTCGTAAGTTTCCGAACCTAGTACAAGAGCAAGTACCTTCATGGGTTCTGTAAAGAACAAATTGGTAGACTTACTCGCTCATAGATGGCAGCTGTCTACTGTTACTGTTTGGGCATCAATTCAAATGATTTTTTCTTAAAAGATAATAAAAAGGCATTCATTTTAGGGTTTAATGTACCTAAAGTGACCGCTCATCTCATCAGCAATGCATGATAAGTTCAAGAAAATTTCTACTGGAGATGCTATTGTTGATTTGCAATTTGCTTTTATGTACGAAGGTGAAGAATGTTGCATTTTTTTGCATTCTACATTCTTGATTACTGAAGAAGAAAATGCATGTTTTAAATTGCTTGGTAAACGTTTATTTACTCTTAAAAATGAAGTGATGAACATGATTGGTGATAGGCATGCAAGACATATAGCAAGAATTGGCATCAATAGTTTTAGATAATCAAAAGGCCTAGTCCAAGAGATTGATAATATAGCTAGGCGAAGCATCAGGAGCATTTCTTATAAGCAACTTTTCGCTTTTGGTGTGGAGGCATGTTCATAGATTAATTTTATGTATTATGAGTGATCTTCATATAGATGTTAAACGAAAACCTACTAGTGTAGAGGAATTTCGTATTTGGATGAAGGCAAAATTTGGGTATGATGAAATATTTTATCCTAATTATTATGGTGTTGCCACTAAAATGTTAAAAGATACATTTGAGAAAAGTCCTTTTTGGCGTGCGTTGTCTTCTGATTTTCCATCAATAGATGCAGAATATAAGATTAAGCATAACGCTTCATTATTTTCCAAAAATGAAATCCCTGAGATTTTCATAAAGTCCTTGGATTCTTTATTAAACAAAGCTTACCGGAAGGATGTTTTGAATAATGAAAATTTTCCTGATCCGCCAAAAGAGGGTTGGGTAAATCAGATGGATTGGTTTTATGGTATAAATGATATACTTCGTACTACCATAGTTGTAAAATATCTAGATGGCGTGGAATTTTTAATAGGCAAAATTAAAGATATAGCACAAAGTCAAAATTGTACGTTTGAAGCTTCATTGGAGGCAAGAGAAGAAGGATATTATGCTGCTCATTTGGGGGTAAAGCAAGAGTTAACTCTTATTGATGAAAGGTATACACCAACTAGTCATCTGATAAATGTTGAAATACAAATTACGACAGAATTGCAGTCATTGATAAAAGATTTGCTTCATAGATATTATGAAGCAAATCGCATAAAACATAATGTGCAAAACTCGAAATGGCAGTGGGATTATTTGTGTGATGAGTTTAATTCCAATTACTTGGGGCATATTGTGCATTATGTAGAAGGAAAAATTGTAGAACTTAGAGATAAACAATAAAATTATGAAAGAAGAATTTGAAGCATATTTGAATGATATTAACGTTGCTCAGCCAGTGAAAAATAGAGTAGACGTTATTTTGAAAGAAATATCTAGTCTTTATGAAGGACTTGTGATAACAGACATCTTTGTGTGCCAAGTTAAAAATGAAGAAGTTAATTATACATCATTGTGGCTCTTCGGTGCAGGATTCTGTATTGAATGCAAGGATTTTTTGAGCCGAGATGATTTTGACTTAGCTTATCTCAACGGAAATGTTTATTATATGAGATTTTATAAAATAAATATGAAACAAAATGAAGTTAAAGATAATTCAGTTTTGACATTTTCTGCACAGATTAGTAATATGAGTTGCACCTTGATGGCAGTAGGTAAGAATTGTGCTTATGCCATGGATATTGCTAACAAATATTACTACAAAAATTCTCAAACTTATCTGTTTCGGAAAACTATGGTACAGTAAAAGTAGTTCTTTTTTGAAAAAAGTACTGAACACCCTTTGGAAAGTGAGATGATGGAATTCAAAAAAAAATAATTAATAAAAATAATGATACAACAAATAAAATCAAAGTTGGCGGCATTTCATAATGCCGTCTCTAGAAAGGAGGAGAAGATAAAACCAGCATGGTTCTTCTTCTTGCTTCTTCTCTTTTTCGCTTCTTGCCAAGAAGAGGAGAAGAAAACAATAGTTTGTTGGGGAGATAGCCTGACTGCTCCCCATCAGGAAACATTAAAGCAAAAGATACGTGGAATCTTTGTAGAAGATCATGATTATCCTAGTGTTTTGCAAAAAATACTAGTGGATGATTATGAGGTAATTAAAAAATAGCTTATGACGGCAATTGTAGGTATAATAAATAGACAAGGAGTAGCCTTTGCTGCTGATAGTGCAGCTACATATACAACTGATGGCATGGTCAAGGTCTCTAATACGGCAAATAAAGTTTTTTCTTTGTCAAGAAAACAACCTATAGGGATGGCTTTGTATAATAATGCTGATTTTCATGGTATTCCTTGGGAAGTAATCTTCAAGAGATACCGGGATGACTATCTTAAAAATAGATCTTTCCCTAAGTTGACAGATTACATAGAAGATTTTTGGCATTTCTTGTCTACAGATATTTTGAGCAAAGTATCGGAAGTAGAGCAGAAACGTCATGTCGCGGTATATGCTTCTGGGCTTAAGAAAGAAATGCAAGAAACTGTAAACAATGAATTGTTAGCAGAACAGGCATCTGTAGCTCCTGAGGCAATGTTTGAAAAAATGATGTCTACCCTTGAGGGGATGTCTGTTCATCTAGCTACATTTAATCGCACTTCAGGTTTTAGGGATTATGAAATGGCAGACTTTGAAATCTATGCTCAGGAGGTTGTAGAAGCTCAAATTGGTGATTTACTTTCTGATCCTGCTTGTCCACATGGATTTAGACAAGCTTTTGTTGATGCTTTGCATAAAGTGATTGTTGCAGATATAAGTATATACCTTTCTTATAGTGGTCTTATCTTTTTTGGATATGGTGAGGAAGAATTGTTTCCATCTTATCATCAGTTTGTAGTTTCATTAGCATTTGATAAGAGAGTGAAATATTATCAGGAGACAGAATGTATAGTATCGAATAGTTTGAATGCTTGCGTGGCTCCTTTTGCTCAAACAGATGTTGCAAATACAGTAGTAAGAGGAATTGACCAGAAATTGAGAACGGAGATAGGCAATATCATATCAACATCTTATAATGATTTCCGAAAAATCATAGTTGATGTTCTTAATAAGAATGGTGCTCCTTCCGAATTGTCAGATGCCTTAAAGGAACTTGATTTACAAGTCTCGGTTTCTTCAGTAATAGACCGCATCAATACATTCATACAGGAAAATTATGTAGATAAAATGTTAAGCACTGTCGCATTTCTTTCAAAAGAAGACTTGGCTGAAATGGCAGAGAGTCTGGTCAAAATGACAAGCTTGAAACGTCACGTGACAACAGCATTGGAAAGTGTAGGTGGTGCAGTAGATGTAGCTGTTATTACGAAAGGGGATGGCTTTGTATGGATAAAGCGTAAACATTATTTTGATGCAAAGTTGAATCATGATTATATGGAACGCATAAAATAAAAGTTATGTTGACGATTTATAATACGGATAAAGTATCTAATGAAGTTACATTGTCGGATGTTTTGTATGCTAGTAAGCCTAAAGAGGGAGATAGGAAAATGATTCTTTCTTCCAGTCAAGTGAAAAAAGAATTAGAACATCAGTTGGCAGCTGTAAAATTTATAAAATGGTAAATATATCGTTCGTTTAAAATCAATATAGTGCTAATCTGTCGTTGTAAACATAGGAAAACTCAGAATATTTTACTGATTAAAGTTTGATTTGTATGGCTCTTTATGTAAGTCATTGGCTTTGGTGTGATTAGTAAATAACCTAAAAGATGTTACTTATAGCGTTATTTTTCTGTTTCCATATCTTTAGCAAATAATAGTTGTCTGTATGAGTAAAGAATAATGCATAAGAGGAAATAAAAGTAAGCATCCAACTCCTATTTTGGCGGTTTGCCAGATAAGTGTTATCAAGAATTATCAAACAAGTTTTTTAGTATTGACTATAATTACTGTCATCTCAGGTTTGTTGGGTTTGATATGTATGATGTTTTGGTGGAAAAATCGTGGAACTCAAAAAACAATTTTCCACCAAATAAGACAGAGAATACGAGAAAATTAACGTTTGCAGTTGCAATTTAGGCGGTCTCATCCCGCACAATATGGCGAAGACCTTTGATGGTCCGCCAACCTTAGAGCGTAGCGGTTCCGAGCACCGGGTAGGGCGGTTACATCCTTCCTTTCTGAGAAGGGAAGGCTTGGTTAGGATGTGGAGCTCTCCTTGCAGGAGAGACGGAGAGGTAGAAAAAAGCCTTTATCAACAAGGAAGGACGGGATGATATGCATGAAAAGCCATTTTGACAATCATGTGATGTAATCAGAATGAATACAACGAACAAAGGGGAACGACCAAAGACTGGTTGTTTCCCTTTGTTCGTTTAGAGGCAATTGTATCAGGTGTATCTGTCATCATCACAAAGGTTGCAACCAAACGAAAGATGGAGAAGGCACCACGCAAATCTATCTCAATTCCATCAAAAGCTCAGAAGTAGATGATGCCAACGCCAAAATACTGGCAGCCCTATAAGCCACAAAAAAGAATAAAAAGAGGGATTTTGTAAAATGAACCAAAATGAACCATTTTTCCTGAATCTTTACATGAGAGATACAGAAAAACCGAAAACTTTCGTTCAATCAACGACTTAGGAAATTATGTACGAAAAGAATAGTAAAATAATGTTGATTTTCGTAGAATGATATTAATTTTTTAACACGCATAATTTGCTAGTTTCCAACAATTTTCGTATTTTTGCAAGGAGATTCTGTGTCTCTTATATCGAGATTCAGATGAACGTCATCAAAAAACGAACTTGATTCGCATGATGAAAGAGACAAATATACACTCACAGGTAACGTCCACTATTGCAGGGGACGACGGCGAAGCCATGGCAAAAAGTGAAGGATATGTAGCTGAAAATGGTTTTCATGTCCCTAATCCCATGTAATTATAACTCGAACAAAAAGGTGAATGTCAAGGCTGCCTAAATGGCAGCTTTGGCAATACCAATTAATAATATGCTTTTTTTGAAAAATTATTGGATGTGCTAACTACTGAAAATCAGTAGTTACGTTCTAATGGTGATTTACTCCAGATGGCAACAAAATAGTTCAAAGACCGAATCGCCCAACTTTGGGACTATATTTAGGCAATAAGAGGCATTTTTGACGCTGTATAAACTGGTCGTTTGCCAACTTGCCGCCAAAGTTAGTTAACGCCAAGGATAGCGTAAAAACTTTCCAAGGCATATATTTAATTCAAATTTAACACACTTTTTAAAGTGGAGTCATTAATTTAATTACGAACAATGAAAGAAATTAAATCACATAAACGAAGAGGAAAACTGCCAAAAATAGAGGTGGTTGATTTGTTTTGTGGTATTGGTGGGTTGAGTTTTGGAATGAAATCTAAGGGCTTTTCCATTCTTGCTGGATTTGATTTAGATGCAACTTGTAAATATGCATATGAAACTAACAACGAAGCCAAATTCAATTATAAGGATATCAAGGAGGTTCATGGAATAGATATAAACAAATACTATTCAAAGAAATCCATCAAGGTGTTGGCTGGTTGTGCACCATGTCAGCCGTTTTCTTCTTATGCATTCAAAAACAAAGAGAAAGATCCGAATAAGTATGATTTACTATACGAATTCGGTAGATTGGTGAAGGAAGTTCAGCCAGATATTATAACAATGGAAAATGTACCATCCCTTCTTACTTTTAATGAGAAAGATGTTTTTGGCGATTTTGTACATACGCTAAAAGAAGCAAAATATAACGTTTCGTATCATGTAGTATATTGCCCAGATTATGGTATTCCTCAGACGCGAAAGAGGTTGGTTTTATTGGCATCTCGGCTAGGTCCTATAGATTTGATTAAGGAAACTTGTACCCCCGATAATTATAAAACAGTACGAGATACTATTGGAAACTTGCCTCCTTTAAAAGCTGGCGAGGCTAGCTCCACTGACTCCCTACACAGATGTTGTTTCCTATCAGAAAAGAATTTGCAGCGCATCAAGGCGACTCCAGCAGGAGGTAGTTGGAAAGACTGGCCATCAGAGCTGGTTTTGGAATGTCATAAAAGAAAGGGTGGAAAAAGTTTTGGTAGTGTATATGGAAGAATGCGATGGGACAAGCCTAGTCCTACCATGACCACGCAATGTACGGGTTTGGGAAATGGAAGATTCGGTCATCCCGACCAAGATAGGGCTATTTCTGTTAGAGAAGCGGCACTGTTGCAAACCTTCCCTCGTTCTTATGCCTTCTTTGACAACGAGGATTCAATATCTATTGGTGTAGCCTCTAGATACATCGGGAATGCTGTACCTCCCAGACTTGGGGAAGTAATTGCAGAAAGTATTATTCAACATATTAGAAATACGCCAAATGAAAGATAAAAATCAAACCTTAAAATGGCGATTTGATGTTTCGACTTTTCGCTTGATAGGTCGTGAGCTCATTACAGATAGAGTCACGGCTCTATTCGAATTGGTGAAAAATTGCTATGATGCCAATGCATGTCAGGTTACTGTTCGATTCACAAATGTGGGGGCTGACAAACAAAATGCTGTCATAGAAATTATCGACGATGGCTGTGGCATGTCTTTTGAAGATATCAGGGACAAATGGATGGTTATTGGAACGTCATCTAAACGTAAAAATCCCTATTCTCCAGAACCTTTTCACCGAAGATGCGTAGGCGAAAAAGGAATTGGACGGTTTGCTGTTGATAAGCTAGGTGACAAGACTCGCATTATTACCAAAACAGCGGGTGAAAAGGAATGGCTGAATGTTGTAATTGATTGGTCTTTCTACGAACATAATGATACCAATGACATACTGCTGTTTACTGATATTGAAAACGATTACCAATATTCTCCCGCAGACAAACTCTCAGAATCGGGTACAAAGTTGGTTATCTCGGCTATCAGAGAGTATTGGACCAAAAGCGAAATAGAACAACTCATTCGTCAGATATCGAAGATCAGATCTCCTTTTGTTAATAAAAATGATGAATTTCAAGTTCGTGTGGTAGCCGATGAATTCGGAATCAATCAAAATGCAATTCATACAATTGAGGAGACAGATATAGCGACAGCTTCATTTACAATCGATTTTAACGAAAAGAACAACACTCAGGAAAGTATATTTTTTGATAAAAAAAGTAGTTCTTTTAAATCTCGAAATATACCCATAGATAAAGACTTTGGTGGAATCAAAATGAGAGTATATTTCTTTGATGGACCTGCTCGTGCCAAATATCGCAAAGCATACCCCAACGATTCGATAGATGGTTTCAAAGTCTATAGAGATGGCATCATCACCACACCATTTGCCGAGGCAAACAAGGATCAAGATAAAAAAAGAGATATCTTAGGAATTGACAAGCGTGTGTGGCAAGATATTTTCAACAGAATAAGTACGCGTGAATTTCTTGGCTCCATCGAATTGACTCGTGATGGAAACCCAAATATTATTGATGCTACCAACAGACAAGATTTTGTTGATAATGAGGCTTATCGTAAATTCAAGGACTTTATCGTACTTCAGCTAAATGCATTACAAGCCTATAAAGAGACCATGCGTAAGAAACAGAAAGAAGAAGTTTCTACTGAGCTAAATTCTGCATCTGAAAATATAAACCAATTCATCACTACGATTTCCGACTTTGCACAGCAGAACTCCAGTTTAAAGCCCACGGTTGATATTCTTATCAAACAAGCAAAAAAGACTGGGCAGTCAGTAAAAAATGCAATCAAGGAACAGAAGAAGGTAGAAGAGGACTTTACGCGTAAAGAGAATATCTATATGAGCATCATGTCACTGCAAGACTATGCCATACAGATTGCACATGCCGTTCGTACCACTTTAAATCAGATGAAGGATAGAATTGAATTTTTCTATCGTTATTACCCTGATCCAGAAGAAGAAGAACTTTTCAAATTATACGCAAAAGAAATGTTCCAAAAATACAAGGTGCTGAACCGGGTGATTGACTTTATGCTGAGTTACTCGCAGTCCAATCTGAATCCTGAAGAAATTGTTTTAAAGGAGATTTTCGAAGAAATTTTGAATGACTACAGCCATATATTTGATCAAGAAAACATCAAGGTTGATAGTTCTTTCCCTGTTCAACTCAAGTTGACAATTAATAAGCAGTTCTTTAGAGACATCCTTCAAAATCTGATTGACAATTCGATTAAGGCAATGGCAAATGCCAAAACCAAGATCCTAAAGGTGTCCTATGAAGCACTCTCCAATAATCTTGTCATTAAGGTTTCGGATACTGGGGTTGGAATCCCTGTAGAACGCAGAGAGCAAGTATTTGCCCTATACTATACTACCACTCAAGATAAAGGCGGGGCTGGTGTTGGCTTATACATTGTTAAGACCAGAGTAGAATCTTTGAAGGGAACTGTGTCTATTGAGGACAGTGAATTTGGTGAGATTGGGACTACGGTAAAAATTGTTATACCCTTTAAACATTAAAGTATGGATTTCAAAGTAGTATTTATTGATGATAATCTAGACGTAAATGAACCTATCGTTCAGAATATCAGAAAGCATTATAAAAATGCTGATTATAGTCATGTCTTTAAGAATCCGCAAGAGGGCTTAGATTTTGTTCTAGAAAACATAAATAGTAGGATGATTGTATTTCTTGACTGGAACTTTAGTGGTTTACCTACCAAAGGGATAGACATTCTGAAAGAAATACGAAAAAAAACATCTTTACTATATGTGATAATGATGTCAGCTAATCCTGTAACCTCATTTCCAGCTCAGTCGGTTATTGATATGATGAACGAAGAGAATTTCTTTTTTTTAGATCGCAGCCAAGACATTGACGTGACGTTTGGGCTGATTGACAAGATACAGAAAAATTGGGTTACTAGATTTGATTGTATCTTAGAGCAATGGCTCATTAATCATCCCGAATGTTCTGACAAGATTGCTTTTAGGACTTTTGACCAAACGATTACATGGCAAAAAATATTGGAAGAACTTCGCAAACAATCCACGATTGGGAAATCATTTGAAAAGATGGTGAATCAGTTCTATATCTATCAATTTACTGAAAACTCGGAGGCTAATGAGTAGTGTTTTGATTGCATACAACAATGATTGTAATACGGAATTACATCATTTTTTCGAGTCTTGCTCAGATGAAGCGAAACAAGCTTGTTTGGATAACAAGATAACATTTGAGAGCGTATGTCCACCTAACTTAAATGCAGATAAAGTTTGTGGAAAGATGGAGAGTAACTCTCTTTGTGTTATTGTCTCTCATGGCATAAATGGTGAGATTATCAACGAAAATAACGAAGAAGTCATCTCTATCCATACAACAAACTATAATTTTGCCAACAAAGGACTTTACGCTTTAGCTTGTTATTCAGGTCTAGATTTAAAAGATGAGTTAATAAGAATTGGAATTAAATTCTTCGTAGGTTACTCAGACTCATGGATGATAGGAACTGACGAAGGGTTATTCTTGAAATGTGCTCTTCAGGGCTTGAAAGATTTTCTTTCTGGAAAATCTAAGAAGGATGCAAAGGAATGTATGATATCCACATATAAAAATACGATTAAAGATATGCCATCTAATTCTTTTGAGGATAACTTTCAAAAGATGCTAATGATAAACAATTTGGAGTCTCTTGTTTTTGAAGGAGAAGATGATTTATTGTTTTCTGATTTAGCGTAAAAATACTCCAGTTCGGGATAAGATTTTGTTCATAAAAAAGTTGGTAGTCTTATAAATATTTTGCACCTTTGCAGGTGAAAGTGTGTCCTGAGACAGAATGAAGTCTGATATTGGCTATATTTGATAGATTTCTGTCGTAACTTCTAAAGAGATGGTGGCAGACCCACTGTATTCGGCATGCAGGTGCTGATTGCAAACCACTTTGTGCTGCTCTGATGGAAACAGATGGGTAGTGAACGACAATTGAAAGCCTTTCGTAAGGTTGGCAAGGTATGTGTCAAGGAGATGAACGCAAGTGAACCATTGATGAAGCATCGTTAGCAAAAAATTAGTTTTCACACTGGGTGAAGGGATTTGTACCCTATCCCCGTCTAGGTTAATAAAGAA
>OGFV01000423.1_pt1 | contig 14392 bp, 17 predicted proteins | sample 1571131 | NCBI WGS metagenome assembly OGFV01 (sample SAMEA2582044, study PRJEB24529) | metagenome | biome: Human gut stool | place: China | collected 2011
CCTCAACTACTTCCTCACCTGCATGTTTCTTAATTACTCCCTTGAACATTGCAGGAACTGCCTTTAGCACAATTCTTCCCGCCGTATTTATCATGGATGATGCTAAATCCTTTGTTCTTTTAGAAGAGTTTATTTTTGTAAGTTCGCCAATTAAACGTAAGCCCCCGATAAAGTACCCGTATAAAAAAGAATCGCTATAGCAAATCGAACAAAGCTATAGTGATTCTGTATTTATATTCTTGTTTTTCGTTAGAGTATTATTAGAGTTCTTTGGAGTTTCCCGATTCCCAGCAATGGGGTAGCAGCTCTTTTAGGTCTTTCTCCTTGTTGGCTGCATAATACGGCAATAGTGCAATCACCTCCGTGAGCCATTCCCGGGGGTTAATGTTGGAGGCTTTGCATGATGCCAAGAGCGAACAGATTATGGCAGTGTTCTGCGCGGCTTCATGGTTTCCACAAAATAAGAAGTTTTTTCTTGATAAGGCTATCGGACGAATCGCATTTTCGGCCAGATTATTATCTATTTTAAGCCTGCCGTCTTTCAGATAATTCCTCATACGTGGCCAAAGTTGATACGCGTAAGCGATAGCTTGCCCCATCCGGCTTTTAGGAAGCACTTTCGGATAGGCTGTTTCCATCCATTTTTCCAGTTGCTCAAGTATGGGAAGTGCCTGTTCCTGTCTTCTAAGCATGCGTTGCTCATAAGTGAGTTCCTCCTGGTCGGCAATCTGTTCGATCCGATAGAGTTGCTGTATTTGAGCCAGAACATATCCGGCCAGGGATTCATTCTCTTCTTTGGCAACCTCGTAATGTCGCCTTATGTGGGCAAGGCATCCGACAAGGCACACCTCTTTCTTACCCTCAAAGATGTTGTAGGCCGCATAGCCGTCACTTTGAAGATATCCTTTGAAGGTTTGTAATAATTTCCAGGCTGTTTCCTGTGAGCGGGAACCGTCATCATAATGAAAGAAGACCAATCCATCCATAACCGCCCTGACTATCCACAAGTATTCCTTAACCGCTTTATGATTCTGTTTGTTGATAACCGGTAATGTCGTTTCGTCCACCTGGATATAGTCGGCCTTCAATACCTGTTTCTTCAACTCTTCATAGAGAGGTTTAAGTAATTCACAGGCAGGTTTGAACCACCCCTGAAGCGTGTTTTCCGAGATCTTCAGGCCTAAATGGTGAAACTCACGCACCTGACGATAGAATGGTACATGATATTCATATTTTTGCAAGAGGATTTCAGTGAGCAGGCTGGCACCGGGAAGTCCCTTGTAGATAGGCAATAGCGGAAGAGGGGCTATAATAACACTGCCCTGATGCCCCTGAGGCAAACTTATATTGTCTTTCAGGCCATACTTGGGACGTATGATCTCTTTTACGTATAATTTGCCCGGTTCAAATTCAAGTGTACGTGTGCGTTCCTCGCCTATGCGCTTGTATTTATCCGGATCGACTCCTTCGGGTTCTATGACAATCTCCACTACAGGAAGGCCATCCAATATGTTGCGGTTCTGACGCACTTTCTTTTTGGGAGTCGTCGAGCAGACAGGTTCTTGGGCTGCGGCTTCTTCCGGTATTTCGTGTTCCAACGGCTGAACAGGTGGATCGAACAGTGATAGCTGGTTCGGATCCAGATGGGCTAATTTCTCGCTCTTACGGCCGAATAACTGACGATTTAACCAGGCTACCTGAGCCAGCAGTTCCTGAAGCTTATTTTGCAGCTGTTCGTTCTGCCGGGTCAGACGCTCGATTGACTCAGACTGGGAGCTATTAGCCTGCTGGAGTGTGGCCACCAAAAGTTCTAATGTTTCTGTCTGAGTCATTCGTCATACCTGTTTTGAACAATACAAAAATACAGAAAAGCAACCGTATAATCAAGGTTTCACCTGCTGTTTTTCAGTACTGCATGTCACTTTTTCGTAACGCTTTCAGACGTTTGAGCCTTTTGGAAGGTTCGTCGTTGATTCCCTCTACCATCAGAACCAGGTCACGCCACTGCATAGGGTACGACTTGCTTTCTTTGTCATAAGAGGGAAGGCGGAAAGTGCCTTCTTCAAGTCGTTTTATGTACAAAACCAGTCCGCCATCTTCCGCGTGTAGCAGTTTCATTGTAGTGCGCTGGCGGTTGATAAAGATAAACACATCACCTAAACGGACATCATATCCCATTTTATCATGATGAACAACCCCGCATAATGAGTTCATACCTTTACGCATATCTGTCTTACCCGGACAGAGAAAGTAGCGCATCGTGTCATTCAGGCAAAACATGGCGATTGCAGAGTTGAGTGAGCAATTGCATGGCCGCCTGGGATTCAGCCATACCACTGAAGTGGGCGATAATACCACCGGGGAACTCTATCCGGATCTCACCCGTTTGTATAGCGCCACTATCACAGGCAGAGTGGGAAGCAGGTGAAGAGGTGAGGCTAACCGGTGCAAACTCCTCTAAAGAGGAAGAATGCCTATCCATATGATAACGCCTCGATAGGCCAAACTTTCCTTTCCAATAGTAAAAGCTTGATTCGGTATATTTATACAGAAGTCTTTTATCGTCAAACCGCTACGCTGTTGACGAGACAGGATTTCAATGAATTCTTCTTTACTCATTTTTTGCATAGTCTTTTTTCTGGCAAAGATCGAGACTTAAAGATACAAAGACAACGGGTACTTTATCGGGGGCTTACAATTAAACCTACAAGAGGATCTGAAATGAAGTCATTTTCCCAAGCGTTAAAGTATAATGTGTGGAATTTGTCCAGTTCAAGATATGCCTTCCACATTTCTACAAATGTAGTTTTACCTGTTCCCCATTTACCGTCTATAGCTAAGACAAATCCTTTTTTGTATGTAGTGATAATAGCTTTAAGTACTTCTGCGTACTTTTCTCGACCTAATTTACAATTTAGAAAAGGTTGATCAGCCGGGATTTCTAATTTTCCAAGTTTACAATTCATAGGTTTAAATTTTATATTTTGTGCTGTTGTAGCTATAATCTAATCATTGATTATAGTTTTTTATTTATTCAAGAAGTTACTTTTGTTCAGGAACTTTATAGTATAATCCTTCTAATTTTCTTCGCAGTTCCCGTAATTGATTAATTGTATGATAATAAATGGTTGGATTCTCCCGATTTTGAGTTATCGTAGAAATCATAGCTTCTAAGTGTTTACCACAATCAATTATAGTTGTGTACTGGTTTAATTTAAATTCTTCTTGTGGATATCTTTTCTTTTTAATAATTTTTTCAGCCCAAGAAAGAAGTTCTTGGATAGAATTATAATCATAATTATTTTCTGTTATTGGAGTCAATATCTTGGTTGTCTTTTCACATCCATAATAATCAAAAATAAATATGGGAAATGCACTTAATACACCTACCATGGGACATTTATGATTAATGTATTTTTCTAGTTGTTTAGTAAATATTTTATGCTGAGATTCTATTTTTTGAGGAAAAGTATAAGTATCATTTACGATATAATTCATTTTACATAAATGTGCTTCTATTATATTTTTCCATGTATCTAGTGCATATTTAGAATAATCTCCCAGTAATAGACTATCAGATGAAACTTTAACTTTATAATGTGGCTCTTTTTCACATGTGATTTGTTCTTTGCAAGTTTCTTTATATTGACAGTTTTTTCCCTTGCACTTTACCTTTAAATCTTTAAAATCATCATAACTTTTTATGATGTGTCTTATTGCTTCAACCATAGGATAGCTTATATAAAGTTTGCCTTTATCGGTTTCATTGTTGAAAAAAGATAGCATATCTTTCATTTTACTATCTCCTGTTTTTACAGCAAAACCATCTTTATCTTGAACACTAGCCAAATCAGCTTGTCCATCATAATCGAAGAAAAGATATATTTCGGAGAAATCACTTCCATTATATTTTTCAAAAATAGGATTGTCTTTATCTCTTTCTTTTATTAAATAAAAAATATCTAAGTCCTCATCTTTTTCAATTTCTCTATAGAGCTGGTATACGTCTGAAGTATAAGCACATTTTATTATAACACTGTCATTTAGGATATGTTTTTCTAAACATTCTACAATTTTGTCCTCAGTACTTTTTCCTTCGAAAACAAATAAAATATTAGTCGACATTGAATGCTCCTGCTTTATACATTTTTTCAATATTGTGAGCTTCTCTTAATTCTTTCTCTGTACTTTGTGACAAGGATTGAATTTTCTTTTTGTTCATCAAAAAATAACAGTCAGGTCTTAATAGATCATTTGTTATAATTGATGTGTTGTGCGTTGTTAGAATGAATTGGATACCTGTATCTTTTAGCTTTTCAATAATCATCCTGGATAAATCATGATGATAAAATGCATCAAATTCATCAATAAATAAAAAGGATACTTCTGCTTTTTTGATTCTTTGAAACCAAAAATAAAAAAGAGTAAGAGCACTTGTGCCTGTTGATAAAATTTCATACATTAAGATTTTTTTTCCATTAAAATCAAATGCTATATCTTTCTTGTTGAGTCCTTTTACAATGGTTAATTTACATTTAATGTTAGCATCATTAAGAAATTTCTCGAAGTCATGAACATTATTATTTTCGATAATATCATCTGTTAAAGTTTTGCTCCCAATATCTAATCCCATATAAGTTCTATCTTCTAAAGAACGAAAATATAGCATTCGTTCTATAAAAGAAAAAAAATCAATAAATATTTTGTTATATTCATTGTCATCTAATACTGTATTATTTTTTATGTATTTTAGAACAGATAGTTGATTATCATTGATTGTAGTATTTAAAGTTTCCGTTCCTTTAAACTTGACTGAAAATTGATTGTTGCCATTGGCTCTATCAAATAAGACAAGTTCAGTATTATCTATGGAAAATTTTTCAAAAACTAAGGTTTTATAATCAGTTTTCTTATATTCATATTTGACTATCTTACCATTCAGGAAAAATTCATAATAGAAATCTGCTGTAAAAGATTTGCTATATGCATTGAGGTAGTTTTTATACTTAGAATCATTTCTGTTTTTATCAGTTAAATGCTCTATTATATCAAAAATCGCTAATCCTAAATTAGATTTGCCCATGCCATTGGTGCCATAAATCATGGCACAATTAACGATATCATTCTTGACGCAATTAGAATTAAATGTATATCCATTAGTTTCAGAGAGATCTAGCATGAAATCTTTCTCAAAACATTTAAAATTAGAGACTTTAAATTTCCTAAGCATTTGGAGTATTTTTTTAAATTTGAAACAAATATAAGCAAAAAACAACTACCGTAATTTTTTTACGGCATTTTTTTATGTATTTCTAGTTATTTCACTTACTTTTTATCTGTTTCTCAAGTTTTCTCCTGTTTCTTCCTTGCGCCTGATGGACTCATCCATTGAATACAGCGCATCAAGCAGCAAGCCCCTACGAATCTCCGGCTTCTTGGTCATGTCAGACTGTGCCAGGGAATCAAGTAGTCGCAGCTGGGCATCGAATATACGTCCATTATTTTTTCCTTCTCCTGAAAATATTCGTGGATAGGCTGCGCTCATGCAGGAGAGGCTTCCAAGAATGTACCAGTACATGATCATCTTCCTGTCGTCGGGAAGACGTTTCAGAATAGCTGCATCCTTGTCCAGACGATTGATATCAAATTCGTTCCCACGATGCCACAGGCAGGCTAGGAGATGGTTGATCTTTTGAGGATCCAGCTGCATCGCATCCAAATAGGTTTGCATATACATGAATTGCTCAAAGGTGATATCGAACAGCTGGTCTTCCGGTCCGATGAATTTCCGGCACCGGAAGCGGAGTGTCGGGTAAGGATTGACTGTCAGTTCCGGATTAATGAGATATAGCCTCTGTGAAGTGATACGGTTTTCTTCCTCACGCATCAGGAAGTGAAATTGATCAGAGAGCAGACTGATTTCTTCGGGATGAAGGAGGTACCGACGGCTGCGGATCCGGAAGCGGACTGTTTCACTTTCCTGCCCAATTTTGATACGGACATATTCTTTGAAAATTTTCTTGTGCCGGCATACGTGAGCTTTCAGGCAATAGAGCATCATGTAGATCTTAACTTGTTCTACCGGTATATTCGATTTAGTGAGTTTAACCAGGTATAGGAGCTGCTTCGGGGTGAGCTCGTCCCAGCTTCCAGGAAGTGTGTATGTATCGTCATTGATTTGTATCATATGCATAGTATTATGATATTGAAGTGAATAGCTTCTTTTTCTTGGAGTTAAAGTCAATAGCCTGGGATCTTGTTTCAATGCCTAGTTCTTCTGCATTTTCGACCAGATAAGTGTGCATTTTCCCGGCATAGTAGGTTGCCTGACTAGCAAAGAAATTACCGTTTGCGTCCGGATCCTGATAAATCGGGCGGATGGCAGGTGAATATTCTATTGCTTTGCTGGTGACACGTTGCTCGGTTGTCTTTTGTGAGGTATAGAGCTCTGCCGTCTTATTTGCAAGAAAACGAATGATATGATCAATGAGAACCTGCTGCTTGGGTGTCGGTTTATCTTTAGAGTATGCTTCCCTTAAATCCGCATATACATTGTCCGGTATCATTTCACGAATATTTCGTTCCTGAAGCTGACGGATTGTGGGGTACATGATACGATAAGACAGGGTGGAGTAATCGATGTCTACCATGCCAATATCCTGAAAATCGTGTGCATTCCGGATAAAGCAGAAAGGGGAAATATGGTCTGTTACGTACTCCGGAAAATCTTCCTTATTTTCTTCTAGATAGGTTATAAGCCGGTCAAGAGCTTGCATTCCCCGGAAGCACAGGTTCTCCTTTGCCGCCGCTATTTTTGAATCACTGGCCGGAGAACGTTGTCCTTGTACATTACTGACCGTGATGCCGGTATCCCCGAACATGACTCCTAGTTCATTCGTCGCAAGCATTAAGGTCAGCGGCCCAAGCGCACGCAATAATTTGCTATATATCTCAGATCCTTGGTCTGTCAGAGCTTGTTTAATGACGGATTGCCCTACATAGGGCTTAACATAGATATCAAGAGCATCCTCAATATACGGTTCAATAGATTCATAAGGCAATGATGAATTGATCTTGACTACCTTCTTTAAGGTCTCAATATCGGGAATTAATGCGTTCATTTTTCTTCAGTTTCTGGAGTTAGACCTGTGTTTTTTGTAGCTCCCGTTCCCTGATCAAGGGTGGTGAGCTGGCAGTTGGTTACAGAGAAATAGATGTCCGAAGGCCATTGATTGACTGCCTTGGCAAAGTACAGAGGTTCAAGGGTTGCGTCTTGGTACATTTTCATGAGGGCTTGCTCGATGGTGAACAGTTCGCGTGCTTCAGTTCCATTAATGCTTTTGCCTTTACCGGGTGCGGATCCGATGATGGAAGGATGTACTCCCATTCCATAACACATCATGTTGCTTACTTCCTCGCTGTCCTCAATATATTCGCCACCTTTGAAGAACGATTCAAGAGGAGTAATGATGATGTCTTTATCCTCGAAGCCTTTTACTCTGTCATATCTGAAATGTGAAATAAAGCCTTTTCCGGCATTTTCTTCGCCGGCCAGGAAATCGTTCATGTCTTCAAGGAACTTTTGCCTGCGGGCAGTTTTTTCATCATCTTTGACGACCTTTTCGTCTGCAAATAGCTTCTCCCAAAATGTATCCTTGATATATATGATATATCTGAGAGCCATCTGATTTTTAATCAGGGATTTCTTGAAGATGGGAATAGCACAGGAGAAGTCATACCATCCTGAAGCAAATACGCTCCACCAATAGGGCCGGCTATAATAAAAGCGTCCTGGCGTCGAAATGCGCAGATTGTGAATGAATATGCGCAGATTGTGAATGAATCTGCGATCTTTCCCGATGACGAGGTTTCCTTCATCATCAGGGGCAAGTCCCATCCTTTTCTTAAGATCCAGCAAAGGGGTCTGGCGATCGAGCAGGGGAGTGGCGACAAGATCTTCAGGGGTACCTTTCTTCCATTCCGCTGAATATCCATGCCATTCACTTTTGCCGGTCTTCTCGTCAATCTCGCTAATACGTGAGCAGGTTGCCTCTTTTGCTTTGATCTGTACGAGCTTGGGCGATTTCGGATCATTGCTGAGTATGTATTCTAAATAAGCATCGTAGAAGATGACAAGATCATTAGCGAGCTCTACACGGATGAAGTTGAAATTGTTGTTCTCAAGGAACTTAAAGATTACGGGAACTTCTTCCGGACGCACTTCCTCTTTGATGATTTTGCGGGTTTTTCCGTCGCGTTTCTTCCTGTAGACAAGGATGCTGTCTCCAAACACGACTTTATTCTTAAATTCAACATTACTGCCAATGGTAACGTTGGTGCCGATTTTACGCATGATGTCGTACATCATATCGTTATTCCTTCCGCGCGGAATAAACTTGATCGGATCTTTCTTTCCCTTGGGGACGACTTCAACGGCTGATGCCTCCTTGTCAGTCACAATGTCGCTGTTATCGCTGAATTGGATAACTTTCTCACCTCCTTTCAGGACTGCATAGGTTTCGTACCCTTTCATAACTAGGTTAGGTTGTTGCTTTGATTCCATTAAAAATATACTTTGAGATGATTAAACTGGGTGATAAGGCAGCGTCGGATCTTGCGTGGTGTGGCTTCACCGGCTTGCAGTACATTGATTGTACTACCGCTGCTATGAAATGATGTGAGTACAGCACGTTCATAAGTGATCAGTTCCCCGGTACTCTTCTTGCAGAACTGGATGGAAAACTCTATAGGCTTTCCATCCGCATATCGTTCCATCAGCTTCCATATTTTACTTTGATGAATCCTTTTGCTTGAATCTTGCATGGATGATTAATGTTAAGATGATAAGAATGATGGGGATCCCGATGGTCAGGCCATACTGGATCCCGTTGTCTATCCCGGCAGCTACAGAACTGCCGGCATCTTTGTGGGAGGCTGACTGTTTGCTTTGCTGAAGCGTGAGATCATTCTTCGTTTCTTGACTCTCAGATACGTGTATAGTGTCATCTTCCTGCAGCAAGGTCTTGACTGTCTTTTCGTTCCCTTCAATCTCGATATTCGATATCGGGGATAAGCCAGTCTCCGGATCTGCCGGCTTGGATGTGTCGAAGTTAACTTTGACTTTCCAGTCTTTGCCCGCTTCTTCTTGATTAAGGTTGAATAAGGAGCAGGCATCTTCAGTTCTGATACGTAGAGCTGAGTCTGAGATAGAAAGACGGGTTTGCTCTTGAGTGCTACTATCGTTTTGATAAGTAGCACGGCAACCACAAAAAGAACAAGCGCATGCAAGGCAGGCAGTACAAATAAGAATGTGTGCATAGTATTTCATTGTTTTCGATTGTTACACGATAGGTTTATACATTTGAATCGTTTGAGATCAGCTATTTCTTTTTCGTTATCCGCTATCTTTTTATCCTGGGATTGCTGATTGCTTTCCAGCTTTTCAATGCGGATTGTCCATCTCGTTTCGCTTTCCACTTTATCTTTTTTCATTGCTTCCTTATCAGCTCGCAGGTCTGCTATGAGTTCCTGATATACGTCCTGTACAGAGCTTAGGGCTTTAGCTTCTGCCTGCTTTTTAGTGTATTTGAGGGTGACGAATCCTGTGATGGTTGATAGGAAGCTACCACCAAGTATGAATGCGAGCAATTGTTGTTTAAGGATAGGGTCCATGTCTTGTTTTTCAGCAAAGGTATCGGGTGGAAAAACCGGTTCATACTGCCCCCTTAAATCCAAATTAAAGAATCCCCCCTCTGCCAATTGAAATTGCTCCCCTTGTGCCAATTGAAATTGACCCCCAAAAAGATTTTCTTCAGCCTTGATTTTTAGTTTTAAAGGTTTATTTTGTCTGTTAAAAACAGATAAAAAAGAGTATGCCCAACAAATCTTTAAGTATGAACAAAATCCGCCAAGTCTTGCGCTGTTACGCTTCTGGCAAAGGCACAAAGACAATCAGCAGCCTGTTGAACGTATCCCGTAATACGGTCAAGAAGTATTTACAAATCTATCAAAAGAGCCAGCTTGATATAGATAAAGTACTTTCTCTGGATGATGCCTCCCTGTTTTCCTTATTTCAGGAAAAAGAAAAGCCATCCGTACCCAATGAACGTTATGAGGCTCTCCGGTCCTTACTTCCTGAGTATTGCAAACGTTTAAAGAAAAAGGGTGTCACCCGCCAGATGCTTCACAAAGAATATCTGTGCCAGCATCCTGACGGTTATGCCCGTAGCCGTTTCGGCACTTTTATCCAGCAATATCTGGATTGCTCGCGTCCCGTCATGCACCTGGACCATAAAGCCGGTGACAAAATGTTCATAGACTATGCCGGTGACAAACAATCCATCATCAACCATGATACGGGTGAAATCCTTCCTGTCGAGATTTTTGTTGCCATCCTTCCCTGTAGCCAGTTGACCTATGTTGAAGCCGTTATGAGCCAGCGCAAGGAAGACCTGATCCATGCCTGTGAAAACTCTCTTCTTTTCTATGGCGGCACTCCACTGGCAATTGTCCCCGACAACTTAAAGGCTGCAGTAAAGAGAAGCAGCCGTTATGAGGCAGAACTGAACGATGATTTTGCCGCTTTTGCCGAGCATTATGGTTGTGCGGTCATCCCCGCCAGAGCCTACAAGCCCCGCGACAAGGCCCTTGTCGAAGGTGCCGTAAAGCTGATATACCGAAGTATTTACCCCAAGCTGGAAGGTCGTGAATTCTATGACCTGGAGTCTTTAAATGCGGCTATCCGGGTAGCTTTGGAACTGCATAACAATGCTCCCCTTACCGGGCGTAGCTACAGCCGTCGGGAACAATATGAAGAAATAGAGCGGGATTGCATGCGTCCCCTGAATCCAATCCGTTTTGAACTTAAGCAGCGGCATACCGCAACGGTCATGAAGAACGGTCATATACGCGTTGAGAGCCATTATTACAGCGTTCCCTGCAAATATATAGGAAAGAAAGTCAATGTCCTGTATACTGCCAGGGAAGTGGAAGTTTACTTCCGTTATGAGAAAATAGCCGTGCACTTACGTAGTTTCAGGTCATACGGATATACCACCCGTGAAGAGCACCTGGCTTCCCAACACCGTTTTATGACCGACTGGAACCCGGACAAGTTCTTTGCCGAAGCTGCCGCCATACATCCTGATGTGGAAGCATACATACGGCGTGTCATGGAAGAGAAGAAGCATCCGGAGCAAGCCTATAAGTCGTGCCGGGGAATATTAAGTTTTGCAGCCAGAGTCGGTTGCAAAAGGCTTATAAATGCCTGCCGGTGGGCTTCCAACAGTGGATTATACAATTATCCGGCAATAGAGGAAATACTCAAAAACAGACAGGACGAGCTCCCGCTTGAGAACTGTAGGGAAGAGGACACAGTCATGCCTTCACATGACAACATACGTGGAAAAGAATATTATCAATAACCCAATAAAAAACAGCAATTATGGAAATGAACCAGGAAACCCTTGAGCGGATGCGCCAAATGCGCTTGCTCGGAATGTACAATGCTTTTAAAACAAGCCTGGAGGCATTTAGAACGGACAGCATGACAACAGACCAGTTCATCTCATGGCTGGTCTGCAACGAATGGGACGACCGGCGTAACCGTCTGATCGAACGGCTGACCAGACAAGCCTCGTTCCGTTATAAGTCATCGGTGGAAGAGATTAACTTCAATGTGGAACGCGGACTGGACAGGAACCAGTTCCAGCGTCTGGCCGAGCTGACTTTTGTACGTGAACATAAAGACTTGTTCATTACGGGGAGCACCGGTACCGGGAAAAGTTATCTGGCCACATCTCTTGGCTATGAGGCCTGCCAGAAAGGGATGAAAGTGTTATACGCCAGTACTAATCGTCTGATGGGACAGCTAAAGATAGCCAAGGCCAAAGGAAATATATTGCAGGAACTTAAAAAGATAGAGAGGATGGACTTGCTTATATTGGATGACTTTGGCATGCAGCCCTTTGATGCCCAGTCCAGAATGAACCTGATGGATGTCATTGAAGACAGATATGGTAAAAAATCCACAATAATCACATCGCAGATACCGGTTAAGGACTGGTATGATGTTATTGGAGATAAAACCATCGCCGATGCAATTATGGACAGAGTTGTCCATCAGGCCATAAGAATAGAACTCTTTGGAGAGTCTCTCAGAAAAGGAAGAAATTAAATCTTTTTATTATCTTCGTAAATAAACATTAAGTTAAACATTGCATACTCTTATTGTCAAATGAAGGAAAATCAAAGGCTGTTTTTATCGAATTAGGGAAACTTTTTTAGAGGGGTCAATTTAGATTGGAAACTGAGGGTCAGTTTAGTTGGAATATCCATACGAGAGAACTGTTATCCGATTTCAGACGGGTGAATTCATTATGCAGGGAGTCGAGGTTCTCTGCTGATAATTCGGTCGTTACTGCCTTATCTTGACTGATATTCAGAAAAGATAAAAAAGCTGACCATGATTCTTTTAGAGTCATTTTGTTTTTGAATGAAGTTGTTGATAATGCTGGCACGGAATTCGTGTCCATACCCGCTGCCAGAAGAACGGATGTGGAACGATCATAGAGGCGAACGGCATTGGAATTTGCCGGTATGTCCACGATGGATGCTTCCATCAGCTCTGACTCTGTGACTGTTTCACGAGTCTGACCAGGTACCAGAAGGTCTTTGTTGGCTGATGTAGCAATGATGCGGATACCGACACTTGCGGCGTTGTAAGTCCCTGCTTCGTATTTTGCGGCAATGTCTTTAGATAGTTGATCAACTTTGTCGAAAACAGGAATGGCAGAAAGTACATCGCCTTCAAGCTGTATATCTTCCCAATGCCCGATAGCTTTAGTTTCTCCCCAAATGGGAGATCCTTCATCACGAAAATGCATATACAGCATCACCGGGTTCTTCTTGAATGCTTCGAGGAGCATCCCGGAAGTAAGGACCCGGTAACCGTAACGATTAAGTGATGAATCGGAAAGAATGATACGTTTTTGGCTCATTGCACTGATTTTGGTGCAATGATACGCCTATTAGTGAGGGTGCAGAAGGACGGTTAAATTTCGATATAGGAAAGCATCGAATGTAATGAAGTCCCGGAAAGTTTCAGCTCATATCCGGTGAAGTCGGTTACCTTTTTCCCTATAATCAGGTTTAAGGTTCCGAGGAGTGGGTATTCATTCGTGCCATAGATATACTTGTGTCCCTGTGTGTCCTGACAGCGTAGAACACAGCCTGTCTGAACTTTATTGCGCAGCTCGTTTGCTGTATTCCCCTCTAATGCGGATCGGGGAAACTGGATGGTCGCTGAATGCTTATATGTGATTCCTGCGTCTTTAGTATCATCGGAAGCGACAGTTGGAGCTTCAATGACTCCTCGCGTTGGAAGCGGATACCAGTCGTGTCCTTCCTTGCTTCTGATGCATGCCTGGTTCTGATGTACTGCAAACAGGGCTATTTCGTCTGTATTCAGGATTTCGGCAAATAATATGCCTCCCATATTATTGATATTATTCATAACTTATTGATTTTCAATTAGTACGCATTTTTAGAACATTTTTTGATCAAAAAAGGGACAATTAACTACACTTGCTCGGTCATGTTTTTGTGCGGTGATAGCCTCTTTTTTTCTCTTTTCGTCGAAGATTAGCCCTCCATCGATAATAATTCTTCTTGAATGCATCTTCGCTGATAGAATCAATCCCATAGCAGGTCATGAAGTTGTGTATCCCGTCGATATAGGTGATTCCGTAAGTGTGCTTTTGTTCATCCAAGTAATCATGCACCTCTGCCCATAGCATGCGGTCGATCTTGCGAATGAGAATTATCTGTGAACGTATTCCCAGGTAATTGTAAGTTTTAGGATCCTTCCCGGTAGTACGTTCAGGAAGGATGATGGTGAGATTACCATGATCCTTAAAGATGTTGGCTGGACGACGTTCTAACAGATCGTAGATAAAATGGTAGATATCCGTTTTATCCGGGAAGCGAATCGGAGAGTCCTGCAAATTGCAGAACTTTCCGATCAGATACTCCTTAAGATGCTGTGGAACTTCAATCTTAGTAGTAATCATATAAAGCATAGTGGTTTAGGTGTGGAGCTAATGTACAAAATATAACTGAGTAATCCTTGCCTTTATCAATAAAAAAACGAGGTATTGTACATATAACCCTTGCTGATACCGTACTATTTTTTTGTGCAATCGTGCTAAATGAGCTATGCTTTCTATTTATGTGTTGTTTATCAGATAGTTAAGGGCGTACGAAATAGTGTACTTTTTTGGACAAAATCTTCGTACGCCGTACAAAATGCATTTTTGTGCGTTTTTGTACGAGTCGTACGTTTTTGTACGAAAATCGTGCGGGGTTTAAATATCTGATTTATAATGTAATAAAT
>OGFV01000424.1_pt1 | contig 14374 bp, 10 predicted proteins | sample 1571131 | NCBI WGS metagenome assembly OGFV01 (sample SAMEA2582044, study PRJEB24529) | metagenome | biome: Human gut stool | place: China | collected 2011
TGGAAGAAATCAGTGCAATGGTTGGCTTTGCAAATCGTCAATCTTTTTACGCTGCATTTTACAAGAACGTAGGTGAAACTCCTAACGGATATCGCAAGAAACACGCTGAAAGTAAGAAGTAATTGCGTTTTCCGATACTGACCAAAAGGAATTACCTCTGAATGAAAAGTTCGGGGATAATTCCTTTTCTTATTTAATTAATCAATATCAGTAATTATGAAAAAACATTTTATTTCGATGGCAGTTACCGCTACGATCCTTGCATCCTGCGGTGGGGCCAAAACAACAACTGCTGAGGCAGATAAATTTGATTATACAGTGGAACAATTTGCAGACTTACAAATATTGCGGTACAAGGTTCCCGAATTCGAAACCTTGACGCTGAAACAGAAAGAACTGGTTTATTACCTGACTCAGGCTGCGCTGGAAGGACGCGACATCCTGTTTGATCAGAACGGAAAGTATAACCTGAGAATCCGTCGGATGCTCGAAGCCGTTTACACCAATTATAAAGGAGACAAGTCGGCTCCCGACTTCAAAAATATGGAAGTGTACCTCAAACGGGTATGGTTCTCCAATGGTATTCATCATCATTACGGCATGGAAAAGTTTGTGCCCGGTTTCTCGCAGGACTTCTTGAAACAGGCAGTGCTCGGAACAGACGCCCAATTACTTCCGTTATCAGAAGGACAGACTGCCGAACAACTCTGTGATGAGCTCTTCCCGGTTATGTTCGATCCGGCTATCCTGGCAAAGCGTGTAAATCAGGCGGACGGTGAAGACTTGGTGCTGACTTCTGCCTGCAATTATTACGACGGAGTCACTCAGCAGGAAGCGGAAAGCTTCTACGGAGCAATGAAAGACCCAAAAGATGAAACTCCGGTTTCTTACGGACTCAACAGCCGATTGGTGAAAGAAGATGGGAAAATACAGGAAAAAGTCTGGAAGGTAGGCGGACTTTATACTCAGGCGATTGAAAAGATTGTGTACTGGTTGAAGAAAGCGGAAACGGTTGCCGAAAATGATGCACAGAAAGCTGTGATCAGCAAACTGATTCAATTTTACGAAACAGGCAGCCTGAAAGACTTCGATGAATATGCTATCCTTTGGGTGAAAGACCTTGATTCAAGAATTGACTTCGTTAATGGCTTTACAGAAAGTTACGGCGATCCGCTGGGAGTGAAGGCCAGCTGGGAATCACTGGTCAACTTCAAAGACTTGGATGCTACGCACCGCACAGAGATTATCAGCAGCAATGCGCAATGGTTCGAAGATCATTCGCCGGTTGATAAATCTTTCAAAAAGGAAAAGGTAAAAGGGGTATCTGCCAAGGTGATCACTGCCGCTATTCTTGCCGGCGACTTATATCCTGCAACTGCCATCGGTATCAATCTTCCGAACGCTAACTGGATTCGTGCCCATCACGGCTCTAAGTCAGTTACTATCGGCAATATCACAGATGCTTATAATAAAGCTGCCCACGGTAACGGGTTCAATGAAGAGTTTGTCTGCAATGACGAAGAGAGACAGCGGATCGACCAATATGGCGACCTGACAGGTGAACTTCATACAGACTTACATGAATGTCTGGGACATGGTTCGGGCAAATTGCTTCCGGGAGTAGACCCTGACGCTTTGAAAGCATATGGTTCCACTATAGAAGAAGCACGTGCCGACCTGTTCGGATTGTATTATGTGGCCGACCCGAAACTGGTGGAACTGAAACTTGTTCCGGATGCAGAGGCTTATAAAGCTGAATATTATACTTTCCTGATGAACGGTCTGATGACTCAGCTTGTACGTATTGAACCGGGAAATAATATCGAAGAAGCTCATATGCGCAACCGCCAGCTGATTGCCCGCTGGGTATTTGAGAAAGGTGCTCCTGACAAAGTGGTCGAAATGGTGAAGAAGGACGGAAAGACCTATGTTGTAGTCAATGATTATGAGAAAGTCCGTCAGTTGTTTGGTGAACTGCTGGCTGAAATCCAGCGAATCAAATCGACCGGTGATTTTGAGGGTGCCCGTACATTGGTCGAAAATTATGCCGTGAAGGTTGATCCTGCTTTGCACGCCGAAGTGTTGGCACGCTATAAGAAACTGAATCTGGCTCCTTACAAAGGTTTTATAAATCCGGTTTATGAACTGGTGACTGACAAGGATGGAAATATCACGGACGTTACCGTGTCTTATGATGAAGACTATGTAGAACAAATGTTGCGCTACAGCAAAGATTATTCTCCGTTGCCTTCCGTAAATAATTAATATTGAAAATGGATATAAAAGAACAACTGAAGGATATCAAAACACAGCTCCGTCTCTCTATGAACGGGGCTGTGTCCCAAAGTATGCGTGAGAAGGGATTGGTATACAAACTCAATTTCGGAGTCGAAATCCCCCGCATAAAGATGATTGTCGAAGGGTATGAAAAGAACCATGACCTGGCGCAGGCATTGTGGAAAGAAGACATTCGCGAATGCAAAATCATGGCAGCCATGTTGCAGCCTGTGGATACCTTTTATCCCGAAATAGCTGATATCTGGGTAGAAAGTATCCGTAACATAGAGATTGCGGAACTGACCTGTATGAATCTTTTCCAGCATTTGCCGTATGCCCCTGCTAAATCTTTTCATTGGATGGCTGATGAACAGGAATATGTGCAGACTTGCGGTTTCCTGACGGCTGCCCGTCTTTTGATGAAAAAGGGAGATATGACAGAAAGAGCCTCCGGCGAATTGCTCGATCAGGCACTTTGCGCTGTTCATTCAGAAAGCTATCATGTGCGGAATGCAGCTCTTCTGGCTATCCGTAAGTATATGCAGCATAACGAAGAACACGCTTTCCGTGTTTGCCGGATGGTTGAAGGAATGGCAGATTCCACAGTGGAAGCGGAGCAGATGCTCTATAATATGGTAAAAGAAGAAGTGGAGAATAAGTAATAGGTAATAAGTAATAGGTAATACCATGCGGGCATTCGCCGGATGGAATTTTAAGTAACTACGGTTATTACCTATTACCTATTACTTATTACTTATTTCCCAAAATTCTTTTGCTTTCCACAAAAAAGGCTTAACTTTGTTCGCGCTAATTTTGTGCTGATGATGGAAACTCAAAATGTGAAAGATACAGTAAGGCAGATATTCACAGAATATCTCACGGCGAACGGGCATCGGAAGACTCCCGAACGTTACGCCATACTCGAAACTATCTATTCCATCGACGGACACTTCGATATCGATATGCTCTATTCACGGATGATGGATCAGGAGAATTTCCGGGTGAGCCGGGCGACTCTTTATAATACTATCATTCTGCTGATCAATGCACGGCTGATCATCAAGCATCAGTTCGGCACTTCCTCCCAATACGAAAAATCATATAATCGCGAGACGCATCATCATCAGATATGTACTCAATGTGGTAAAGTGACTGAGTTTCAGAACGAGGAATTGCAGCATGCCATCGAAAATACAAAATTAAGCCGCTTTCAACTTTCGCATTACTCCTTATATATATATGGATTGTGCAGCAAGTGCGACAGAGCTAATAAACGGAAAAAAGTCAGTAACAACAATAAAAAAGAAAAATGAAAGTAGATGTTCTATTAGGATTACAATGGGGCGACGAAGGTAAAGGCAAAGTAGTCGACGTATTAACACCTAAGTACGATGTGGTCGCTCGTTTTCAGGGCGGTCCGAATGCCGGTCATACACTTGAGTTCGAAGGACAGAAGTATGTACTTCGTTCTATTCCTTCCGGTATTTTTCAGGGAGATAAGGTAAATATTATCGGTAACGGTGTAGTGCTCGATCCGGCATTGTTCAAAGCGGAAGCTGAGGCACTCGAAGCATCGGGACACCCATTGAAAGAGCGTTTGCACATTTCTAAGAAAGCTCATCTCATCCTTCCGACACACCGCATACTGGACGCTGCTTACGAAGCAGCCAAGGGAGATGCGAAAGTAGGAACAACCGGTAAAGGCATTGGCCCTACTTATACGGATAAAGTTAGCCGTAACGGTGTTCGTGTAGGTGATATCCTTCATAATTTCGAACAGAAATACGGTGCGGCGAAAGCTCGTCACGAACAAATACTGAAGAGTCTGAACTACGAATATGACCTCACAGAACTGGAAAAAGCATGGATGGAAGGTATCGAATATCTGAAACAGTTCCATTTTGTAGACAGTGAGCATGAGGTTAACAATTATCTGAAAGACGGCAAGAGCGTTCTTTGCGAAGGTGCTCAGGGAACGATGCTTGATATCGATTTCGGTTCGTATCCGTTTGTTACTTCTTCCAATACGGTTTGTGCAGGTGCCTGCACCGGTCTGGGAGTAGCTCCGAACCGTATTGGCGAAGTGTTCGGTATCTTCAAGGCATACTGTACTCGTGTAGGTGCCGGTCCGTTCCCGACAGAACTGTTCGACGAGACTGGTGACAAGATGTGTACATTGGGACATGAATTCGGCTCTGTAACAGGACGTAAACGCCGTTGCGGATGGATTGACCTGGTAGCTCTGAAATATTCCGTTATGATAAACGGTGTTACCAAACTGATCATGATGAAGAGCGACGTGCTCGATACATTCGATACCATCAAGGCTTGTGTTGCTTATAAGGTAGATGGCGAGGAAATTGATTATTTCCCATATGATATCACTGAAGGTGTGGAGCCTGTATATGCAGAACTGCCGGGCTGGAAGACAGATATGACAAAGATGCAGAGCGAAGATGAATTCCCGGAAGAATTCAATGCTTATCTGACTTTCCTGGAAGAACAGCTTGGTGTAGAAATCAAGATTGTATCTGTCGGACCGGACAGAGCCCAGACAATCGAACGTTATACTGAAGAATAAGAAATGTTATTCTATTCCTAGAATAACTTTGTTCTATAACTTAATGAGAGGCGGAGAAATGGAAATGACTCCGCCTTTTTGTTTTCTCTTTACCCCCAATATTAACTATAACGCATTATGAAAACACATTTCATCACTTTCCTATTATTAGTAGGTATGAGTCTGGGAATCTCCTCCCGGCTCCACGCACAGTCTTCTTACCAGCCTGGTGAAGAAAACCTCAAAGCCCGTGAAGAATTTCAGGATAATAAATTCGGTATTTTCCTTCATTGGGGACTGTATGCCATGCTTGCCACCGGTGAGTGGACTATGACAAATAATAATCTGAATTATAAAGAGTATGCCAAACTGGCAGGCGGTTTCTATCCCTCCAAGTTTGATGCGGATAAGTGGGTGGCTGCCATCAAAGCATCGGGAGCTAAATATATCTGTCTGACTTCCCGCCATCATGACGGCTTCTCCATGTTCGATACCCAATATTCGGACTTCAATATCGTGAAGGCAACTCCCTTTAAGCGGGATATCATTAAGGAGCTGGCAGCAGCCTGTAGCAAACAGGGAATCAAACTTCATTTCTATTATTCTCATCTTGACTGGACGCGGGAAGATTATCCTTGGGGACGTACAGGACGGGGTACAGGACGTTCGAATCCGCAAGGAGACTGGAAAAGCTATTATCAGTTCATGAACAATCAGTTGACGGAACTGCTGACTAATTATGGTCCGGTAGGAGCCATTTGGTTTGACGGATGGTGGGATCAGGATGGAAACCCCGGCTTTAACTGGGAATTGCCGGAACAATATGCCATGATCCATAAACTACAGCCGGGCTGCCTGATAGGAAATAACCATCATCAGACTCCTTTCGCCGGTGAAGACATTCAGATATTCGAACGTGACCTGCCCGGAGAAAATACCGCAGGACTTTCCGGACAAAGTGTAAGTCACCTGCCCTTGGAAACCTGCGAAACGATGAATGGTATGTGGGGATATAAGATTACGGATCAGAATTATAAATCAACGAAGACACTGATTCATTATCTGGTAAAGGCAGCCGGAAAGAATGCGAACCTGTTGATGAATATCGGCCCTCAGCCCGACGGAGAGCTTCCGGAAGTAGCCGTACAGCGGTTGAAAGAAATGGGAGAGTGGATGAATCAATATGGTGAAACGATTTATGGAACCCGTGGCGGTGCGGTTGCTCCGCATGATTGGGGAGTGACGACGCAGAAAGGAAACAAGCTGTATGTGCATATTCTGAATTTGCAGGATAAAGCCCTGTTCCTGCCTTTGGCAGATAAGAAGGTGAAGAAGGCAGTACTGTTTAAGAACGGCACACCTGTCCGATTCACTAAAAATAAAGAAGGCGTGTTGCTGGAGTTTACAGAGATACCAAAAGATATTGATTACGTTGTAGAACTTACAATTGACTAATTTTTAGCTAATTCTTCATAAAAGCATAGGGAAACTATCGTTACATACGTAGTTTCCCTTTATTTTTGGCAAACAATTTGTTTATATAGATATAGAGTAATAATTAAAATGAAAAGTATATGATGTCTTATTGGGTATTATTTATTGGTATTGCCGTAGCAAGTTGGTTGGTACAGATGAATTTGCAGAACAAATTCAAGAAGTATTCCAAAATTCCGACAGGAAACGGTATGACAGGACGCGACGTAGCTCTGAAGATGCTGCACGACAATGGAATTTACGATGTACAAGTAACTCATACACCCGGTCAGCTGACCGACCACTACAATCCTGCTAACAAAACAGTGAATCTGAGTGAAGGTGTATACGAAAGTAATAGTATCATGGCGGCTGCCGTAGCGGCACACGAATGTGGACACGCTGTTCAGCATGCACGTATGTATGCTCCGTTGAAAATGCGCAGCGCCTTGGTGCCGGTAGTGAATTTTTCGTCCTCTATCATGACTTGGGTATTGCTGGGCGGTATTCTGCTGTTCAACTCCTTCCCGCAATTGTTGTGGATCGGTATCATTCTGTTTGCTACCACTACTTTGTTCAGCTTTATCACCTTGCCGGTGGAAATCAATGCAAGTAAGCGCGCGCTTGTGTGGCTGAGTTCATCCGGCATTACTAATTCATACAATCATACGCAAGCCGAAGACGCTCTTCGCTCTGCTGCATACACCTATGTAGTTGCTGCACTGGGTTCATTGGCTACGCTGATCTATTACATTATGATTGCTATGGGCAGAAGAGACTAAGAGATAAGATTAATCGTTTTGACGCCTCCATCGTTTTCAAAGACTATGGAGGCGTTCTTTTTTTATTGATGTTTTTTTTAGATATATGCAAGCGTTGCTCGGAAATTTGCAGTAAATTTGCGCAATTAAAATACTAAACAGTAATTATATCATGGCAGCAAAACCAAGTATTCCTAAAGGAACTCGTGACTTTTCGCCGGTAGAAATGGCGAAGCGTAATTATATATTCAATACGATTCGTGACGTATATCATCTGTATGGTTTCCAGCAGATAGAAACTCCGTCGATGGAGATGCTTTCTACACTGATGGGGAAATATGGCGATGAGGGTGACAAACTTCTATTTAAGATTCAGAACTCCGGAGATTATTTTTCCGGCATCACGGATGAAGAGTTATTGAGTCGTAATGCTGTTAAGCTGGCAAGCAAATTCTGTGAGAAAGGTTTGCGCTATGACTTGACAGTGCCTTTTGCCCGTTACGTGGTGATGCACCGCGATGAAATAACTTTCCCGTTCAAGCGTTATCAGATACAGCCGGTATGGCGTGCAGACCGTCCGCAGAAAGGACGTTACCGTGAGTTCTATCAATGCGACGCTGATGTTGTCGGCAGCGATTCACTGCTGAATGAAGTAGAACTGATGCAGATTGTCGATACAGTATTCAGCCGTTTCAACATCCGTGTGTGTATTAAGATCAATAACCGCAAGATTCTTTCCGGTATCGCTGAGATTATCGGTGAAGCGGATAAGATTGTAGATATCACAGTGGCTATTGACAAGCTGGATAAGATTGGTCTGGAGAACGTCAATGCGGAACTGAAAGAGAAAGGGATCAGTGATGAGGCGATTGCCAAATTGCAGCCGATCATTCTGCTGAGCGGAACCAATACTGAAAAGCTGGCTACACTAAAGAGCGTGCTGGCAGCCAGTGAGACAGGCATGAAAGGAGTCGAAGAAAGCGAATTTATTCTGGGCACATTGGAAACAATGGGCTTGAAAAATGAAATCGAACTTGACTTGACGCTGGCTCGCGGATTGAATTATTATACCGGTGCTATCTTCGAAGTGAAAGCGCTGGATGTGTAGATCGGCAGTATCACCGGTGGCGGTCGCTATGACAACCTGACAGGAGTATTCGGTATGGCCGGTGTGTCGGGAGTCGGCATTTCTTTTGGTGCAGACCGTATTTTCGATGTATTGAATCAACTGGAACTTTATCCGAAGGAAGCAGTGAACGGTACGGAATTGATGTTCGTAAACTTTGGTGATAAAGAAGCTGCTTTCTCCATGAGCATGCTGGCAAAAGTTCGTGCGGCAGGTATCCGTGCGGAAATCTTCCCGGATGCGGCAAAGATGAAGAAGCAGATGAGCTATGCCAATGCCAAGAGTGTTCCGTTCGTAGCTATCGTAGGAGAGAACGAAATGAATGAAGGCAAAGCAATGCTGAAGAATATGGAAACCGGCGAACAGAATCTTGTTTCGGTGGAAGAACTGATAGCTGCTTTGCGCAACTAAAAGCAGGGTATAGAGTAAGAATATCCGCTTTTCCGGTGAAGTACTTGACAAATGACTTTTTATGTTGTATCTTTGAGAAAAGAAAAGGCATAAATAAGATGAATGTAATAAGAAAAATAGATACATAAATATCACCTTTATACTGTTACTTATAAGTATCAGAAGAACTTGGAATGGGGCAATGATCAGATGATTATTGCCCCATTTTGTCGTTAATTATGCCTGCTACATTTCGTCTCTTACTTAAAAAGGGACGAATATCGTTTTTAATAAACTTGGGTACCGTTTATAATAAACGTGCGATAAGTTTATTATAAACAGAATCCGTGTTTATTAAAGGCCGTTTTTGTTTTTGTAAAGATATAAGGATGTGGTTTCGAATGAAAACTGACTATCGGAAACTATATAGAATGGAATGGTAATTATATGTAACAATTACTTTTGGGGATCATATTCTCGGAAGGCTTAATTCTACTTCTTAATTAAAAACTTTGGATATTAGTTTTTAGATTAGACTGAAAAGGTAAGGAGAACCGGACAGTAATTTCTATCTTTGTGCATACATTAAATCGTTAGCAAATATATGAAAAACGACAAACTCCAAAGTAGTATGAAAACAATAAAAAACACGTTTTTTCTAAGCATAGTCTGTGCCGCCAGTGTTGTTTCTTCAGTAGCTCATGAACTCGAAGCAAATGAGAAATACCCCGGGAAGTCGGTGAAGGCACAGACAAGAAAAGAGATTGTTACGTTCTTTTCTGAATCTCTTTCCGGTAAGACAACCACTTTTGACGCAGGAAAACCGTTGAAACTGTCAGAAGTAGAACACTATCGTGATGTCGTATGGCAGTTGTGGAAAGAGGCAAATGATGGTTTTAAAGAAGAAAAATTAATAGCTTTGGATACACTCTCATCCGCTTCTACCGGCTACTGGAAACTTCCTGATAGTTTGGAACCAAATGCAGTGATGCCCTATTACTGGGGAATGAAAGGGACAGATGAAATAGGAAATGAACTTCCATTATTCCTCTATCTGCATGGTTCGGGACCCAAAGAGCGGGAATGGAGTACCGGATTGAATATTTGCCGGAATTTTGATGATGCTCCTTCCGTTTACTTTATACCACAGATTCCGAACGAAGGCGAGTACTATCGTTGGTGGCAGAAAGCTAAACAGTTTGCCTGGGAGAAATTGCTGCGACAATCCTTACTCTTGGGAAAGATTGATCCCAACAGAGTGTATGTTTTTGGAATCTCGGAAGGCGGATATGGCAGTCAGCGTCTGGCCTCATTTTATGCTGATTATTGGGCTGCTGCGGGACCGATGGCAGGAGGGGAACCTTTAAAGAATGCTCCTGCGGAGAATTGTAGTAATATTGCTTTTTCTTTGCGGACAGGAGATAAGGATACTGGATTCTACCGGAATACACTGACCGGATATGTACGGGAAGCATTCGATAGTTTGGCGCATCAGCATCCCGGCTATTTCACTCACAAGATAGAACTGATTCCCGGAATGGGGCATAGTATTGATTATCGTCCGACGACTCCCTGGCTGAAGCAATATGTCCGTAATCCTTATCCCAAATATGTAAGCTGGGAGAATTTTGAAATGGACGGACTCTACCGGAAAGGATTTTATAATCTGTATGTGAAGGAAAGATCCGATGAAGAGGGGAAGTCGCGTACTTATTATGAAATGAGTATTTCGGGAAATCATATTTCATTGAAAGTCGATGATGTTGTTTATGAAGCCACGGAGAAGGATCAACGATGGGGAATAGAGATGAAGTTTGCGAAGAAATATGCGCAGGCGCATAAAGGGAAAGTGGTCATTTATCTCTGCGACGAGCTGGTCGATTTAACTGAAAAGGTGACTCTGACGGTGAATGGCAAAAAGGTTTTCGAGGGAAAAGTAAAGGCTGATTTGAAGAATATGGTTAATAGCTGTGCGGTGTTCTTCGATCCGCAACGACTTTATCCGGCAGCTATCGAGGTAGAATTAAAATAGATGAGATTGCTCAAAAAAAAGTATCCCCGGTCGTATATCCAAGAATTACTCTTGTGTACGACCGGGGATACGTATTTATCATAAATTATAAATGGCGTTCCGGATACATTTCCTTCCACCATTCCGGCTGATCCTGTAGCCAACGGGCAAACCATGCCATGATGGAATTATGCCATTTGATTCGCTTGTCATAATCGGAGATGAAATGGTTTTCTCCGTCTACGGTCACGAATTCTACAGTCTTGCCAAGTATCTTCAAAGCGTTGAAAAGCTGGATACTTTCACCGATAGGTACATTGGTATCTACCGTACCGTGTAGCAGCAGTAACGGAGTGTTTATCTTGTCGGCGTTGAACAGGGAGCCTTGTTTGGTGAACAAGTCCGGGTCCTTCCACGGGTAACTGTCGGCTGCGGCGATGGCATTGTAGGAATACCCCCAGTAACCTTCCCCCCAGTAGCTGGTCACGTCACTGATTCCGGCGTGCGACACGGCAGCGGCGAAAATATCCGTCTGCGTCTGTAAATACTGCGTCATGAATCCGCCATAAGAAGCACCGAGACATCCGATTTTCTTTTCATCCACAAACGGATGCTCTTTGCAGAATTGCTTCGTGCCTTCGATGATGTCATCTGCTGTACGTTTGCCCCACGCATTGACGTGGCGGGCGGAGAATTCCTGTCCGAAGCCAATCGTTCCGCTAGGCTGGATGACGTAGACCACATAGGCACGTGAAGAGAATAATTGTGCGCAATACGTATTACTGATTCCGCGGGTAGTCGGAGTCGTACCGCCATAGTAATATACGATCATCGGATATTTCTTGTTCGGATCGAAATTCGGAGGCAGGCACATCTTGCCAGTGATGACAGTTCCGTCGGAAGCGGTAAAGTTCCACGGCTCTGTTTTGCCTAATTCTATTTTCTCCAGAATCGGTTTCATCGGATCGGCAAGCAGGCTGGAAGTTTTTTTCTTCATGTCATAGAGATAGGCTACTCCGGCATTGTAGTCCGATTGACCGATGTAAGCTGCGATGCCCGGATTGTATTCGGACAGAGCGAAAGCGCTGGTAACATCCGTTTCAAGGTTCAGCTTCTCAAATTTTCCGTCCTTCGGAGAATAACGATAGATGTTTTTGCAATCGCCATCGTCCGTATTGAAATAGATGCACCCATCGCCATGATTCCATTGCAGAGGGCTGACTGTCGGATTAAAGTCTTTGGTAATCGGCTGTATCTTGCGGGTACTCAAATCCATAATAAAGGCTTGAGTATCGAAATCATTGGCAATAGGGTGGTTGCCACAATTCTTTCCGATGCCGCCGAACGCTTCGGGGCTGCCGGTCAGCAATAGCTGCTTGCCGTCAGGAGAGTAGCCCGCGCCTCCAACAAAGCGATCTTCATAGAAAAGGGTATCCACTTTCAACGTTTCCAAATCTACCTGATAAAGTGAGGACAGAGAGAACGGACGTTGAGTGATGTTTTCTTTGGATGTACTGTATAACATGTATTTTCCGTCCGGAGAAATATCTTGCAGATATGTGCTGTGGTTGCCATAAGTCAGGCGCTCGGAGATACCGTCGGCCAGGTTGTATTTCGCAAGGAAACTCCGTCCGCGAGAATTGGGAATACGGTCTGCAGGACTTACGATGCGGCGGAGAGGACCATCTTCTTTGACTCCTTCTTCGCGGGGATAGTAAATCAGAAAATCTTCGTTGGGCGACCATCTGAAACTCTGTTCGGGAATACTTTGCAAAATTGTTTCTTCGCGGAGTGTGGCAGGGTCGAGGGGGATTACGTCATTTCCTGTCAGGGCGGTTACTGTGTAGTATAGTTTATCACTTTTGGGCATCCAACTCATGCCGTCTCTGAGATTGGTCAGGAGTACTTTTCCGCTCTTTAGTTCCGTCAGTTCGCAATAAGTGCGTGAGCGTTTGGCGGCGTGGTTATCCCAATAAAGGGTCAACAGATACTTTCCGCTGGGAGAGATGGAAACAGCGATGGCACGGTTGCCATAAACTGTATTGTCTAGAGAAAAACGCTTCTTTGCTTCCGGATCTAGATTGCAGGCAATGTCTTTGAATTTCTCGTCTTTGATCAGTTCGCATTTCAGCGTTGGTGCCGCTTTGTCATCGGAAGCAGAAAGCAGTTTGATGATTATCTCGTAATCCCGCTCCGGTTCAAGGCTGAGAGCGATGTCACGTGATGAGCCGGAGGTGATGCTGTCTTCTGCCGCATCCTTTACTTGCTTGGAGGCTCCGTCAATGAAGACTTCCCAGCGGACGGGGGAGGTGATTTTCAACTTCCCTTTCAGGAAACGTTCTGCACGAATCTGAGTCTTAACCAGATAAAGTTTATTGTCTTTATCCGCTTTCTCGAAGCTGAGATACCCGGCTGTGTCCGCAGTGAGCGACTGCATCGGCGCATCCGGCAAATGTAGTACGACCGGGGTTTGGAGTAACATCTTTTTGGTGTGTTTTTCTCCTTTAGGATTGATGCTGTCGTTCATAATGGGGGTACGAACGCTGATGGCATTCCGGACTTTGTACTGTGTCAGTCGGTCTTGTGCTTGCATAGTAACACCGGTTGCCAGAAAGATGGCCAAAGCCATAGTTCTCTTTTTCATTTGTTTATGTCTAAAGTTAATAAATATTTGATTGCGTGACTAATATAAGACAAATGCTTGAAGTCTGCAAGATTCTGTTCTTTTTATTTTAATATTCTATTTGATTAAGTATCCCGTTGAGGAAAGCGATAGCTACTCCGTAATTTGTCATCGGCACATTTTGTAACCTTGCTCTTTCGATGCGGCTCAGCACATATTTGCGGTTGAACATACAAGCGCCGCAATGGATAACCAAAGAATAAGGAGTAAGATCCTGCGGGAAATCAGTTCCCGCCACGATATCTATCGATAACTTTTCTCCAATCCGCTTTCTTAACAGATGCGGGAGTTTTACTCTCCCGATGTCTTCGGATAGAGGGGCGTGTGTGCAGGCTTCGGCTATCAGTACACGGGAAGATTCTGTCAGACTTCCGATGGCTGAGGCGCTTTTCACATAGTATCGGATATCTCCTTTATAGCCGGCAAAAAGGACGGAAAAAGAAGTCAGTCTGCTTTCTTCCGGTTTTTGCTCGTAAACTGTTTTAAAGACTTGTGAGTCCGTAATAATCAGTTTAGGAGGGCGGGAGAGGGCTTGCAACGTTTCCCGTAACTTATCTGTGGTGCAGCTCATGATCAGACATTTCTTGTCGAGCAATTCCCGTATTGTCTGTACTTGTGGCAAAATAAGTCTCCCTTTGGGGGCTTGAATATCTTGTGGCATGACCAGTAAGACAAGATCTCCTTCCGTTACCAGACTGCCTGTGATGCTTTGCTGATCGAAATCTTCTGGCAACTTTTCCAGAATGGCTTGTCGTATCAGTTCGACGCCTGTCTTCTCTTTGGCACTGACAGGAATCGGCTGGCTTCCAAAAGTCTCCTTTATCCGGATGGCAAAGGATGCGGTGTTCTTCCGTATATCTGCCTTGTTGATGAGCAGAATGGTCGGGATGTTTTTTGCCTTAAGTTGTTCCAGCCAATGAAGTTCTTCGGTGAAGTCCGGTTCTCCGGTTTCTTCAGCAGAGCCACCACCTGCACAAAGCAGAAGGGCGATATCGGTTTTCTCTACGGCTTTCCATGTGCGTTCGATACGTCTGTTTCCTAACTCACCTTCATCGTCAAATCCCGGAGTATCAATGAACAGACAAGGACCGAT